>Ga0210057_1000120_pt1 | contig 150439 bp, 157 predicted proteins | sample CryGeyCG2114_010_2_FD_183968 | JGI IMG/M metagenome (GOLD analysis project Ga0210057, IMG submission 183968) | Groundwater microbial communities from aquifer - Crystal Geyser CG10_big_fil_rev_8/21/14_0.10 (SPAdes) (version 2) | ecosystem: Environmental > Aquatic > Deep subsurface > Groundwater...
GTTTTCTTCCATACCGTACCATCCGCACAAAACCGCGCTGCTTTGCTTCCTCTGTCGCTTCTTCTCCTCCAATCGCATCAATCGTCTCCTTAATATCTTTCTCAAGCTGAGAAACCTCCAAACGAACTTCCGATTCAAAAGAGTCGGCGTCTCTTCCCCCTCCTGACTCCGAGAGATATCCCTCAAGCATCTTTTGCGCTTGTTGAAGAATGTCTGATGTTTCACTCGAGGGTTCAAGGTCCTTGTTAGTCAATGCGTCTTTTCTGCGCTCAAGCGTTCTTAATTTAAGTAACAGCTCGTCCTCTGCCTGATGAGAGGATGGTTTTCCCTCATGCTCGCCTGGATTTACCCGACTTTCTATCTTGGATAATTTTTTTTCTTTCATATATATAATTATTAATTTATCTTATCTTTTTATACTATCACGCTCGCGATAAATATTAAACCAATCAGGCCATCCTCTAGAGGATGGCCTGATAATTAGAACTGAGGGTGGGACTGTGTATCATCTCGAAGAACATCTACTCGCTCTTCCTCTTCATCCCTGCGGAAGAATATCCACCAGATCAAGAAGAGAATAAGCAGAATGAGAAGTAGATCAAAGAGCCAGTTGCCAAGCAGGTCGCGGAACGCGTCAAAAATCGAAGCGGTTAAGGTTTTCCCGGCACCCACCACCGCGGTAAGATACGCGCTGATTGAATGGAATTCTCCATCGTCATCGTTGAAGTTGAGCACCGCGCTGTAGATAAGCGTGTCGCCAACATTCACCGAATTCCTTACACGCCCCTGAATGCTGATGGCTGATTGAAATCCGGTTGCCACCGCTCCCAAGTTGTAAGAGATACCGTTGGCATCACGATTGAAGAAGGGATAATTAGTCGAGATGAAATCAACCTCGGTAGGCAATATCACCTTCAAAAACGCGTTATTAAGATTGTAGGAACAGCCATTCTTGTAGGTAACCGTGAGCACAAACTCCTCTCCGGGGAGTAGCGCTGACACGTTCAGAGAAGGCACCACAAGCACACACGAGAGTCCTTCACCTCCTGTGCGAATAACGGTGGGAGGTCCGATAATAATAGGCGGTTGTACAATAGTAATTCCCTGCGTTACAAAGCTTAGGATAGACCCGTACACCGTTCCTGACTGATTCTGCGCGACCGCGCGGAAGTAGTAAGGTGTGTTAGGAAGTAATCCAGAAACTGCCGCGGCCATGTCCAAAGATCCATACGAAGATCCCATCGGTTGTATGATAGTACGCGTGCCCAACGCGGTTGTAGGACCATACTCAAACCATGCCGAGGTAAGTCCTCCATTAGGGTTCACTGAACCATTGAGAAGACCTGAGTTGCGGGTAACAATGGTCGCCGATTCGGTAACCACGGTGGGTTGCTGGCCGCCGTAATATCCACTACCGGTTGAAAAACTCACGGTATTTCCATACTGCGTTCCATAATCACCTCGCGCCACGGCACGATAATAATAGGTCGTATTTGGCGAAAGGTTAAAGATAGAATCAGAGAAACTCTGGGAGCTCCCCCCTATGTAGCGCGAGTTGGTAGTATAAGAGAGATAGTTTGCGTTTGTTCCGTACTCAAACCATGCATACGTCGTATATGTATTTGATGAACTAACATATCCATTAAGTGTCGCGCTGTTTTGGGTGGTGTTTGAAGCGCTGTTGGTCTGCACATACAATGATTCATTGTTGTCCCCTCCCGTTGAGAAACTCAACGTTGAACCGTACGAGATACCGTATTGGTTCTGCGCAATAATGCGGAAGTAATAGGTTTGGTTCTGCTGCAAACCGGAGATTGATGCCGTTACATTGTTGGCGCTTGAACCCGAACCGATATTCTGAAACGCGGTAGAGTTACCAAATGAAGAGGTTGGTCCGTACTCAAACCAATACGAAGTTTGGCTTCCGTTGGGATTTACTTGCCCGTTCAATGTTGCCCAGTTTTGAGAATAGTTAGTAGCCGAGTAGGTTACCGCGTATGGCGCCAATCCATTGTTGGTGCCACCACCTCCGGTTGTGAACTGCAAGATAGTTCCCTGGGTGGTACCATACTGATTCTGCGCAACAATGCGGAAGAAGTATGTGGTATTCGCGGATAAGCTTGAAACGGACCCTGACACGCTCATAAAACTCGCGCTTGATCCCGCTGACTGCGCGGCGGTAGTGTTGCCAAGCGACATTGTGGTGCCATATTCAAACCAGTAAGAGGTAGCGGCACTATTGGGGTTTATCTGCCCATTAAGCGTCGCGGTTGTCTGCGACACATTGGTCGCTGGATTGGTAAGCGCGGTAGGGGCAGTGCCTTGCGTACCTCCGCCACCTCCGGTAGTAAAACTAAGAATAGACCCCTGCACTGTTCCCGCGGTATTTTGCGATACCGCGCGGAAATAGTAGGTAGTATTAGCCAAAAGTCCGCTAATACCGCTTGAAACCACCAATGACCCACTAGATGAACCCGCTGACTGAGAGGCGGTGGTGTTGCCAAGCGACATCGTGGTGCCATATTCAAACCAGTAAGAGGTAGAACAATTATTGGGATTCACCGATGCGTTCAGCGTCGCGGAACTTGAAGACACGCCGGTTGCGCTGTTAGTGATAACTGTGGGCACTTGGCACTGCTGTGGAGGATTGGAATTTACACTAACCGTCACGCTTGCGCTGTTAGAACCGCCAGAGCCAGTACATGTGACAGAGAATGTGGTGGTGTTGTAGAGCGGATCTGATTGGTCAGAACCAGACGTTGCGTTGTTGGTCGCAAAGCCCGCGCCACTAGTCGCGTAACACTGTGTGGCGTTTGTTGAGCTCCACGTGATAACAGAGGTTCCACCTGAATTAACAGAGGTGGGATTGGCGTTGATGGTAACGGTAGGAACGGGGTCTTGTGGCTGTGAATTCACATACACCGTCGCGCTGGCACTATTAGAACCCCCCGGGCCAGTACAGGTGACTGAAAACGTAGTTGAATAATACAAAGGACCAACCTGGTCAGATCCTGAAATTGCGTTGACAGAGAAGCCGCTTCCACCTGTTCCATAACACTGTGTGGCGTTAGTAGAACTCCACGTTAAAACGGACGATCCACCCGAAGTAACCGATGAAGGATTTGCAGTCAACGAAACCGTGGGAACGGGGTCCTGTGGCTGTGAATTCACATACACCGTCACGCTTGCGCTGTTAGAACCGCCAGAGCCAGTACATGTGACAGAGAATGTGGTGGTGTTGTAGAGCGGATCTGATTGGTCAGAACCAGACGTTGCGTTGTTGGTCGCAAAGCCCGCGCCACTAGTCGCGTAACACTGTGTGGCGTTTGTTGAGCTCCACGTGATGACAGAGGTTCCACCTGAATTAACAGAGGTGGGATTGGCGTTGATGGTAACGGTAGGAACGGGATATTGAGATGTCTCAACGGTAACCGTTTTATTGACCTGCACCGATCCGCCTGGACCGGTACACTCCATTGAAAAGGTCGTGGTTCCGTTCAATGGAGAAACCGGATCAGAGCCAGATGTCGCGCTCCCCGTTTCAAAACCAGCCCCCGCAAGAGCATGACATTCGGTTGCGTTCTGAGAAGTCCACGAAAGAGTAACCGATTCTCCTTTCTGAACAGTATTTTTGTTTGCGCTAAGGGTCGCCGTGGGTTTCAAAGACGGAGCTGTTCCCTCTCCCTCAACGGTGAATTGAACAACAAGATAGCCCTGATTATCCCATCCGGGCAACACATCTCCAAGACCGTAATATTTTGTTCCAGAGCTTATGCGAATAGTTTTTCCCGATGCCGCGTATACCGTCGCGCTTCCAGATACCGAAGACGCGTTTTGCGCCCCTATCTCACCGTGTGCGGTGATGCTGGAACCATTATTTGAAAATGAAATCTCCGCAAACGAACTCTTCGCCGTCACTGAACCGGTGTTGTGATAATAAAACACGAAACTAACTACATCGCCTGGATTTACCCCTGAAGTGCTTGAACTCCAACAAGAAGAACACCCGGGATTTTGAGTATAATTTGACACCCGCAAAGTTGGCTTATCTTGTGGATCAGTATTAAATGTGGTCCATCCCGCACCACCAGGGCCCGAGGGATCTTGTGGAATCGCCGCCAGGGCGACTGATGCAGAAAACCCCGCCAAAACAAAAGCGACAAAGGCAAAAAGAATAATTTTCTTCATAAATATGTTCATAACGTTATGATTCTATACTGAAGCATATTTTATCATACCTATTATTATATGTCAACTAGTTCACTCCAACTCCGCCCCAATGCCCGCCATTCTTCCATAGGGCCATACCATACCCATTTCACAAGTAAAAAAGGGGGAGGCGTATGCCTCCCGAGAAATGTTAGTGACCATTCGGCGGATCGGGCTTGGGACCGCCTCCATCGCCACCGCCTCCCGAGAAAACAAGGGCAGCAACGAGGATGACCACCACGACCACTGCGATCGTCTTGCCCGTGCTCCAATTCTTGGTGGGTGCGGGCTTCTCTTCCGACTTATCTTGATATTCATCAATGGTCGCAGGAATGCCTGTGGCATCCGCGAGTCCGTTGATGGTGATGATTATATTCTTTGTTATCTTAGCCGGAGATGCACTTTCCTCCTGACGTTGCGCCAATTGTGTCCCGTCCTGGCAATTCACAATGATTGTCTTATCGACTCTCAAAGCCAATCGGGCCCTAGTCGTGTTGTCACACTGGAGGATGTTAAACCTATCCCCCTCAAACACCTCTACCTCTGTACTCGCCTCTCCGTTCCTCCCCAAAAGAATGCGACTTTGAGGAACGACGAACGGAGTATACTCCTTTACGCATGTGTCTTCGCGCTCCACAAACGCCGTGGTATCCGCGTCAACGCGAAATTCCACATCAAAGGGCATCGCGTAGGGAAACTTCACCACGCACATTCCCTCACCCAGAACCACACTATCCGGGTCTACGGGATTCGTACCTATGGAGTAGAATCGGAGGCATACCTTTGCCGCCTCCTCGTTATTCCAGATGCGCGGCTCAACAGCCCACGTCTGGTTAAGCGTGAATACCGAAAAAAGAAACAAAAGAACGCATGTGATCTTCTTCACTTTCCTCTCCTTTGAGAACTGGAGAGAAAATAACATATCTCTGGTCTAGTGTCAATTTTCTCTCTTTGTATCTCCTTCCACAAGAGGGACGAATGAAAATCCGTAGAACTCTTTCTGCTCAAATTCTTTTTTATCTTTTTTATCAAGCACCACGATGCTATTTCTTACCGGCGCCACAATTCTTCCCCCTATAGCAAGTTGTTCTTTCCACGCGTCGGGAATTTCCCTGGCGCTTGCCGCGCAAATAATTTTTTCATACGGCACGTATGTCTCATACCCGCGCGATCCATCACCAACCACCAATTCTACTAACCCACTTTCAAGAAACCCAAGTTTGGCAAGGTGGGAACGGGCCTGATCCGCTATGGAAGCTATACGCTCAATGCCCACGACAGCAGGATGCGCCTCGTTATCTCCCCGCGCCAGAAACGCCAAAAGCGCCGTCTGCCATCCAGAACCGACCCCAATTTCAAGCACCCGCTCCCCAGAGCGCACATCAAGTAGCTCAAGCATAAATGCCACCACCAACGGTTGGGAGATTGTCTGTCCCTCACCTATCGGAAGTGGCTCATTGCGATATGCCAACGACCGCACCTGCGGTGGCACAAAATCCTTTCTGTCTATATAAGAAAACGCCCGCACGATGCGCTCGGTGTTCAAATACCCCAAATGGGATAATTCCTGAATTAACTCATCGTTGCTCTGAATCATATTATGTATCATAAACCATTCGCACGCCTTCCCCAAGTTGAAAACCTCACGCGCATAACGTATAGTTTATGAGAATGGGAGCTTAGTTAAGTGGTATAATAGCGGTCTTTAATCCAGCACCTCACATATATGGGTCCATAGTTCAATGGCTAGAATTACGGTCTCCAAAACCGTCGATCTAGGTTCGAATCCTAGTGGACCCGCCAAAGGTGCTGGACGATTCCCTCAGCTCCCGCAAAACAAAACCCCCTCTTTTAAGGGGATTTTATTTATTTGCTTGTAATTTTTGTCTCTGTATGTTTGGTGTGCTCTTTGCACCACTTGCAATACTTTTTAAGTTCTAGCTTCCCTTCAGATGACTTTTTATTCTTACGTGTATAATAACCCCTTCTCTTACACGAAGAACATTTAAGGGCGATCAGATTTTCGCTGAATTTTGACTTTGCCATATGTTCAATGACTGTATAGTATCCTTATAATTTTTGCAAGATACGCCTGAGCCCGAGGGGAGAATTGAACTCCCGACTTCCATCTTACCAAGATGGCGTTCTACCACTGAACTACCCGGGCACCACACACAAAATACCCCTAGAACTATATACTACTCCCTATTTTTTTCAACTCCTCCGCAAAAATTTTATTCAATTTTTTATTATGAAAATATAACGTTAGAACTCCGTTTTTAACCTTTTTCCGATAAGTCCCGGCACCTCTTGGCTTAGTTACTACTACTTTTTGAAATTGTCCCTTGGAAACCCGAAGTGTTTTCACCCAATAGTTTAATATTTTTTTGCTATCTCCATCATCAAATATTTGTACCCCAAACCTCATCCTACTACGAGAAATTCCCCATATCGTTTCCAAAAATTCTATGAATTTCAGGATCAGCCCCGCATCCGTATTCCCAAGACGCACCGAAGAAATATCCGCTTTTGTTCCCTCCCCCCAATACAAACCAACCCCAAGACCATACAAAAATGCTTCTTTTTTAGTTTGTGGAGAATGAAATATAAAAGGATCTCCGTTTGGATTACTCCTAACATAGATAGCCTCCGAGATGGATCTCTTGGGGATACAAAATTTTTTTATCCAATAATTCACAGCCCCCTGAGATAATCCCACTACTTCTGCAATTTCTCTCACCGACATCTTCTTGCTTACATATAGCTCGTATAATTTTTTCTTTTTTATCATATAACTAATAGAGCAGTTCTATTATGATGGACTACTTTATTATAGCAAAAAAAACCGCCGATTCCCCAAATGAGCCACCTCGCGGATTCGAACCGCGGACCTACTGTTTACAAAACAGTTGCTCTACCGCTGAGCTAAGGTGGCGGTGGTGGGCAGGGTGAGAGTCGCCCTCGCCTCTCGCCTCGCCGTCGCTTCGGCTCGGGCTGGGCACCGCCTCGTGGTGCTCGCTACTGCTCGCACATGCTCCGACGTTCGACTCCACACGAAAGCACATAAATGTGCTTTCTCCTACACAAACACAGCTTACCCACTGGGTATTCCGTGTTTGTGGGCAGGGTGAGAGTCGAACTCACGCGGGCACAATGGCCAACGGTTTTACAGACCGCCCTCGGCCCCTACGAGACTACCTGCCCAATTACAAATCCGCAGCACCATCTTTATCTTCTTCCTTCTTCACCTCCTCATCAACACGCAATTCCTCAATAACCGCTTTAGACGCTTCCTGATCGCTGTTTCTCCCCTTCACCTTCTCTAAATTTCTTGAAACGACCGCGTCCATTTTCATAAGAGCCAATTTAATCCTGCGAAGGAGTTTTGCGGTTGCGTGAGATGTTTTTTTGTCTATTGTTTCGATCCACTCTGATTTTATTTTCAGAGAAACTTTTGGCGCTGTGTTTTGATTTTGATCAACATAATCGCCGATCACAGGAAGTTTGCGAATTAACAAATACAGTATCACCGTGATACTTGTAAAAAACACCATCTCCAACACAAAAAAGTTCATGGATCTAGTATATCACGAGCTTATAATTCGTACCTGCAAAAACGTTCTATTTTGATGTTTTCTCCAATAACTGCCACCGCGTTGGTAACCATATCCCCCACGGTCTTTGACTCATCCTTAATAAAGGGTTGCGCAAGAAGTTCCTCGACTGATTCTGGGTTCATTGAAGCGATCTGCATAGCGATATCGCGCACAAGCGTCTTGAATGTTTCGTTTTTCGCGACAAAATCTGTCTCACAACGAACCTCCAAAAGCACCCCAATTCTTCCATTGTGCACATATGCCTCAAGAAGTCCCGCGCCCGTTGAACGCTCGGATTTCTTTTGCGCCTTTGCCACTCCTTGCGCGAAAAGAACTTCCTTTGCTTTCTCAAAACTCCCCCCTGCTTCATCAAGGGCCTTTTTACACTCCATCACCCCCGCTCCGGTTTCTTCACGAAGCTTGGCAACGTCTTCCTTGTTCATATTATTAAGAGAGATTACCAATAATTCTATCCACAACCCATTCTATTGATGCTTTGCTGTGGTCGTTTGCGGGGATAAAATAGTCAAATTCTTCCGGATTGTCGTCATTATCTATAACCCCCACAAGTGTGCTCTTTTTAAGCTTCGCCTCGGCAATCGCGGTTTTATGCCCGCGCAAAGATGAATCGAACACAATCATAACGTCTGGTATTTTAACAAAATCCTCCAAACCCTTAAATTTCTGTTCCATCTTTCCTATTTCGCGTTCTATCATCAATCGTTCTTTTTTCGTATATTTATCGAAACGCTTTTCTTCAAAATCTTTCTTTCTTTTTTTATAGTATTCAATGCGCTTTGAGAGTATGGGGAAGTTGGAAATAAGTCCCCCTACCCACTTATGGGTCACCAAAGGACATCCATCCAGCGCTCCCGAAAGCTTTTGTACCGCATCTTTAGCTGCGGCTTGCGTCGCCACGATAACGATATTCTTTTTTTCCTCCCGCACTTTTTTGAGATATTCAGAAACCACCTCTATCGCCTTTAGGGTCTTGGTAAGATCAATAAGCTCAACTCCATTTCTCACGCCGTACACATAATCAGAGAATCGGGGATTGCGGCGGAATGTTTTATGTCCATATAATACGCCAGCTTTTGCCATCTGCTCGATTGTCTCCTGATCGGCGCTTCCCTCTTCAACCACAAACACACCCTCCTCGGGAGATGCCTCCGGCTTTTTTTCTATTTCTTGTTCCTGTGTCTGTTCTTGCGCTTGTGTGGTCATAAATAAAATCAAATAAAATACCCACGCAAAGGGTCAATCAAGTATACAAAAGGAGTTTGTAAAATGCAATAGATTTACCTTTTTCCGTTCTCTTCGCGCCATTTTTCTATCCTTTTATGATCCCCGGATAAAAGAACCTCGGGGACATTCCATGCCCGCAATCCTTTTTTGGGGACAAACGACTGAGGACGCGTAAACACGGGATAACTCCCCTTGTTCTCTTCAAGCGACTCCTCCTTTCCTAAAACACCAGGAACTTTTCGCGCAATCGCATCCACCACCATAAGCGCGGGCAATTCTCCTCCAGAAAGAACAGCATCTCCTACTGAAAGTTCTTCATCGGCAACATAAGTTGCAACCCGCTCATCAACACCCTCATATCGTCCACAAATTAAAATTAGACGATCATATTTGCTAAGACGCTGCGCCTCATGTTCATCAAACAACTTTCCTCTAGTACTAAACAAAATGATTCTTGTTTTTTCCTTTTTATTTTTTATTTTTGACCGTATCGCCGTCACTGCCTCATAAATAGAACCAACCTTAAGGACCATCCCGGGGCCTCCCCCGAATGGGGCGTCGTCAACGGTTTTGTGCGCATCCCTCGTCCAACGACGAATATCGGCACATTCTACCTTAATAAGTCCTTTTTTTTGCGCTCTTCCCAAAATAGAGGCTTGCGTGTATGCCTTTATTGCTTCGGGAATAACCGAAAGAATATAGAAATATTTTTTACCGTTCTTTTTCATTTTCTAATTGTGCAACGAGGGTATCCAAATTTTTTCTTTCCTCGCTAAGATCAACGCTAAACTTATTTTCTATCGCTCCCATTGTTTCCTCTATGGCCCCCACAAGAATAGCCACTGTATACGCGCCCTCCTCCACAAAAGGGTCAACATCTATGAGATAGATATGAGGCGAAGAATCTCCTTCTTTTTTCCCATACATATATTGTCGCAAACCAAAAATATCATAAAGCACTGGCCCACCACGCATATAGATATGCCGTATATACGCGATATGTCCATTGACCACATTTCGCAGTTCTCTTTCTAATCCCTCTTTTTCTTTAATATCTTCACTTGTAAGTTCGTCAAGTTTTTGCCCTTCGATTCTCGGGGTGGTGCTAAATACCACCTCCTCCCCCTTTTCATCCTTCGCGATAAAGAAATTCACCAACACGGGGATATGAAATTCCTTCTTAAGTTGTGTGAAGAGGCGTTGCGCGAGTGCGACAAACTCAACCGGCGACCTCCGCTCGTCTGGGTTTCGGGAGCCAAATTGTTTTGTTAGGTCCTTTAATGGAATAGCGCGCGCAAGTATTTCCTCCTCTCCTTCCACTTGTTGTATTCGATCTGATTCCCTGCTTTCCTTTAGGGGCTTTTTGAATGGCGTTTCTTTCATATTTTGATTATACGCAGGAATCCGCCCCAATACAAAAAGCCCCGCTTTCCGGGGCCTTTTGCGTGTAACGACACTAGAGATCCTTGCTCAATTCTTCAACCGCCTGGTCAACTTGATCAACCTGGCCGACTGACGAAGGAGCTTCCGGTCGGCCTATGCCACCTTCCGGCTCCAAGATTTTTAAATTAACGCGCGCGTTGTTCTTGAGACCAACGATACGCAAGAGAGAACGTATGGCTTTTGCTGTTGCTCCTTTGCGACCAACAATCTGCCCCATATCGTCCTTGTGCACCTTGAGCGTCAGCAACACCCCCATTTCGTCAATAACCCGATTCACTTCTACCTCCCCGGGGTTATCAACGAGGGACTTCACCACATACTCAAGAAATTCCTGATCTTTATATCCTTCCATGATAATTCCTTCATTACTTACATTATCTCGGCGCGTAACCGAGACATCCGACCTTTACTTGCGTTTAACTTCTATTATCTAATATAACCCTAAAAACGTACTCGGTCAAGAACTATGCCTCTTGTTTTTCTTCTTTTTCGGGAGATTCCTGAGATGGCTCCCGTTCCTTTGTTTCCTGTAAATGTTCTTCGGATGTCGGATCCTCTTTCCCCTCTACGCCATCCTCTCTGTCTCCTTGGCCCCCTTGGACATTTTGTTCAGGGCTTTCCTGGGAAGATTTTTGCGAATCCGTCTCTGCCTCCGCCTTCGGTTGCGCTTCCTGCGCGCGCGGTTCTGGGGTCTGAGAATCATCCTTTTTTTTCTTTGCGTGCACCGCTTTCTTTGCTCCTTCAACCGCCTTCGCGTTTACAAGAATGTTATGGACGCTATCGGTAGGTTGTGCTCCCTGCGTTATCCAATATTGCGCACGCTCGATATTAAGAGAGAATTTGTCGGTATGAGGATTGTACCATCCAAGATCCTCAACAAAACTCCCCTTCAACTTTGAACGTTTTTCCATCACCGCTATACGAAAACTTCTTTGTTTCTTCTTTCCGACTGGCCGCAATTTTATTGCTAACATAGATATTTTACAGGTTATTTTTAGTCATCACATTCTACGTGCCACGCTCCGCTTTGTCAACAAAACGCGCGCTACGAGCGCGCGTGGCGCGACGCATCTTCAAACTTAAGGGAGAGCAGTTTTGAGGTTCCTGTCTCGTCCATGGTAACGCCATAGAGCACGTCGGCGGCTTCCATGGTCACGCGGTTATGCGTCACTATGACAAACTGCGTAGTCGCGCAATATGTTCGCACCAATTCTGCGAATCTCTTTGAGTTATTTTCATCAAGCGCTGAGTCGACTTCGTCTAACACCAAGAATGGAGGCGGACTTATGGCAATAAGGGAGAAAAGTACCGCCAAAGAAACGAGCGTCCTTTCTCCACCTGAAAGCATTTCCAAACTTGTTATTTTCTTTTGAGGTATAGATACCTCTACATCAATACCATGTAGCGCCTCCTCCGCTTCGCTCTCCACAGGATGCTCTATAGTATTTCCCTCTTGCGTTTCCTCCGTTACCACTCCACCTCCTTGAATATGTATTTCTTTTTTTATGACTTTCATTTTTGCCGATCCACCGCCAAACATAATGCGGAAGAAAGAATTAAACTCGTCATTTACTCGCTTAAACGATCGGTGAAACTCTCTGGTTATTTTTTCTTCCAGATCTTTGATGAGTACGCCCAGATTTTCTATCGCTTCGGAAAGATCTCCCGACTCTTTTTTAAGAAAATCGTGATGTGCCTCCACTTCCTTTGCTTCCTTCAGGAGTGATTCGTCTATGTCGCCAATACTTGCCAACTCTCCACGAAGACGAAGCATTTTCTTCTCCGCTTCTTCCATTTCTTTTTCGTTGAGCGAAACGGAGAACGCGGGGTCTTTGGCGTGCGCCTCATACTCCTGAACCACCCCTCCCGCCGAAACAATTTGATGACGTACGTCATCAAGGCGATAGATAATTTTTTCCTCTTCAAACGTGATAGCGCTTTTTTGACCTTCTATCACTTTTATCTTTTCCTTTATGGATTCCAGCTTCACAAACGCCTCTTTAAGCGCCTTATTATATCCCTCAACTCCCGAGGAGAGCTCTCTTTCCTTTTTTTCAAGAGACGCAATACTCTGCTCGCATTCTTTTATTTTTAGTTGAATGTCTTTCTTGTCGTTTGTAAAATCTTTTTGGTCCTCTCCTTTTTGAGGTTCCATTTCCCGCGATATTAGTCGCGAGATATCCGCGAGCTTCTCCTTAATCGCATCAAGCGCCGTTTCATTAAAAAGTTTCTTTATTTTCTCGTGTATATCTTGCAACAATGCGCTGGCTTTCTGCGCTGAGAGAGGGGTATTGAGAGACACCCGTTGCTCATCCTGAGCTTCAAGCTTAAATAATTTTCTTTCCAACTCTGACTTGTGTTCAAATAATTCTCTCTTTTCTTTTTGAAGTGATTCAATAGCACTAGCAGAAAGTGAGCCCGCCTCTAATTTTTCTATTCCCTCTTGAGCTTCTCGCAGTTCCCTCTCAAGCGAGGAGAGGCGTTGTTCTAGTTCTGGAAGTTGTGTGGTTGCCTCAAGACGCGCCTGGTTAAGAGTTTTTATTTTGTACGCAAAAAAATCCTTGTCGATGGAGGTGAGTTCTTTTTCTATGTCAAACCGGCGCTCCCATTTTGCGGTTTGGCGTTTAAGCGTTCGCAAGCGAGGCACCACCTCGGCTATGACAGCATCAACTTTTTCAAGATTCGTTCTAGTATTCTTTAGCTTCCTCTCCGCTTCATTTTTTTTGAGTTCATATTCACGTAGCCCCAAAATCTCCTGCACCATCATCATCCGTTCTTGTGGAGAAGATTTTATAAACATGTCGGCCGCTCCCTGCCCCACAATAGTAAGCCCCTTGCTCCCCAGTCGTATTTTTGAAAAAAAATCTACTATGTCTTTGAGGCGAACCGATGAATCGTTAATAAAATACTCGGACGATCCATTGCGTGCTATCTTTCTTGATATGACCACCTCTTTATATTCGAGAGGTAGTTTTCCTTCGCTGTTATCGAATACTATAGATACCTGCGCTTGTGACATTCGAGCTTTTTTTGGCGTCCCCGCGAAGATGAGATCTTCCACTCTTTCTCCACGTAAGTTCTTTGCTTCACGCTCCCCCAAAAGCCACCGAAACGCGTCGATAATGTTTGATTTTCCCGAGCCATTGGGCCCCACCACCGCAACAATGCCAGCCCCGAAATCAAGGGCGGTTTTTTGAGCAAACGATTTAAAACCATTTATTTCAAGACGTTTTAAAAACATGAAGTCCTTTGCGTGCCGCATCTACTTCCGCTTCTTGTTTTGAGAATCCCTCCCCATAGGCGATACATTTCCCCCCTAAATGCACCCCCACCTTAAATACTTTGTTGTGATCTGGCCCCTGTTCGGACACCACTTCGTAACTGGGCGTTATTTTTAATTGTTCTTGTACCAGTTCTTGGAGTAAACTTTTTGGATCCTTATCAAGGTTTTTCTCAAAAATCTCTTCTACATTCCCAAGCACGTGCGTCTCCACGAATGAGCGGGTCCTGTCATACCCCGCATCAAGATACAGCGCGCCCAAAACCGCCTCAAACGCATTGGCAAGAAGCACCTCACGAGCTCGTCCCGTATCTTTTTCCTCACCCTTTGACATCAAGAGATGCGTATCCAAGCCAAGAGAGCGAGCTACCGCGCTAAGATTTTGATAATTCACCAGAGCCGCACGAACACTAGTAAGCCGTCCCTCATCGTGGGAGGGATAATTTTTAAAAAGAAAGTCCGTCGTAACAAGTTCAAGCACCGCGTCTCCCAAAAATTCAAGTCGCTCGTTATGTGGAAGACACCAGGATAGATTTTCGTTTTTGTACGAACGGTGCGTAAGCGCCTCCTTGAGAAGATCTGGATCTTTGAAACGCACACCAAGTTTTTCCTGTAATGATTCTACCTCCATAACTATTTCTCCTTATTTTTTTCGGTTTTCTCCCGCGGTTCTTCGCGTTCCTCTTCCACCGAAATCATTTCCTTATATACCGTCCCCAATACGCCATTTACAAATTTTCCTGAATTTGCACCCCCATAATTTTTTGCTAATTCAATCGCCTCATTGATTGCAACTTTGTAGGGAACCTCCTCCTTATCAACAAAGATGAGCTCATATACTCCAATGCGAAGCACGTTTCTGTCAACTAACGCAATCTGATCAAAAGGCCACTGAACCGCTGACTTCGAAATAATTTCATCTATTTCTTTAACGTGTTGAATAATTCCGTTAACCATTTTCCACACAAAATCAGGCTCATTAATACCGGGGCCAAATTCTTCCATATTCCGCTCAACAATTTTCACCAAATCACTTTTTTGTAGCGAAAAATCCCACTCGTAGAGTGACTGAAGAACGATTGATCGCGCAAGGTGTCGTGTGGCCATGGAATGATGTCAAAAACGCAAAAAGCGACGGGTATTATTTCGTCGCCTTTTTTCCTTTGTAGTAACCACAATGCCCGCACGCACGATGCGGCATCAGCGGGTACTTACAGTGAGAACAGACAGCCATTCCCTTTGGCTTCAAAGCCAGGTGAGAACGACGCCTGCCTACTTTTGATTTTGAATGATGCTTTGTAGGAACTCCGCCCATAATAACGTAGTAATTCTTTTAAGAATCGATTGGTAATCAAGCCAATTAACTATAGAGTTTTTGTTTTATAAAGTCAACGCATCAAAAAAACCGCTCCATATCGGAGCGGCAAAGGCACAGAAGAATTAAAAACAGAGTTGTCTACCCAACAGAGCATCCACAGCCCTGCATCCTCCACGACACACAACATTGTTACAGGCGCGACATAGTGGGATAGCGTTTCGGAATGTATCTATCTTTTCCCCCTCCCAAATCCTTTTTATACTATCGGTGCGTATATTTCCAAAAGATTCCTTGAGGGTCGGGCACCCGGTAACGTCGCCGTTCGATAGAACACATATCAGGTCTTTTGCTGCCGGGCAACCATCCCACAAAGATGCTTCGCGCATCGCGCTACCATACCCAAAGCAATCATCTGGTATAATCTCTGCCTCACCCCCCGCTTTCTGTTGCATATCATAGATTTTCTCTGCCAGAAAGCGTAGCTGTGTCCCGCTTAAAAAATCACCACGCGTCATTCTTCCCGCAGGTAATCCGATCTGAATGGACCACGTAGAAACACCGTTGCTCATTACAATATCAAACAATGCATCCAAATAATTGAAGTTGCGCCGTGTGATAGTTGAGATAATAGTTTTTTTAAGAGCGACTGTTTTTGTCTTGAGGACGTTGAGTACTCGCTGAAACGACCCACTATGATTCCTTATCTCGTCATGAAGTTGTTCTGGACCATCTAAACTTAGGGAAAGCGTGAGCTTCTCTATCCCCTTCATTTGGTGTGCCCAAGACACCCCCATTATGCCATTGCTGATAAGCCTTACGCGACTAAAAACCGTCAGGGATGTACTCAATAACTCGATCGCATCAGGACGAGTCAAAAATTCTCCCCCGGAAAGAACAAGGTGACTCACTCCTAATTCTGAAAGATTTTGGAACATACCTCTCGCTTCATCCGTTGAAAGTTCCTTTCCTCTCGCGTGCATGGCGTGCGGCCCCGCCGAAAGACCACAATGAGAACACGCCAGATTGCACCTAAGCGTTGATTCCCACGACGCACAAAATGGCCTATGCGTCATCACTCTTTTCTCTCTAGTTCTCGCAGGCGATATATGACCCGCGCAATCTCTTCTTGAAGCTCCTGTAACCATTGCAGAAGCTCCTGACGCTCCTTTGTTCCCTTCTTTAGATTCTTTTTGTCCTTCTTTGGATTTTCTTCATTTTTCTCCAAACCCTCATTGCCTCCGTTATGTACCTCAAGAAATCGACTTCCTCCTCCATAAACCGAACTAGTTGAATAACCAAACAGCGGTAGAAGCGAAAGCCCCCCTATTAACATCGGGATGATTTCGCAAATACCAGAAAAACAAACCATGGTGTCCTCCTCTTCGCTGCGCTCACTTCTTTGTTTGTGTGTACACTACCCTACCAAAACTTACTTCCTCTTCCTCCTTTCAATGTGCTAATCAAGATGGTCGCCGTTGTATTAAAAAATCCCCCGACACCATCTTGCCTAGGGGATCTTTGTGTCGTCGGGAGCACAGAAAACATCACCTGGGTAAGACGGGGTCTTGGGTGATGTAATAAAAGTTTTTGATTATATGCTCTTTGATATGCATTGCCTTCATAATAACAATAAGCGCTATTTTGTCAACTCTTTTATAAAAGTAGCTCGATGTATGGAACAGGGCCCATATTTTTTAAGAGCCCGTATGTGCTGATCAGTTCCATATCCCTTGTGTCTATCAAATCCATAGAGAGGGTAGCGACAATGAAGTCGCTCCATCTCTCTGTCTCGATATACCTTCGCGACGATCGATGCCAAAGATACTACGGGATACACCTCGTCTGCCTTGGGTTCATTTATGAATATATGCCCCTCCTCCACGGCAATCTTGATCGATCCATCCGCAATTACGCGAAGCCTCTTTATAGAGATACTGCGCGTAATATTGGCGTACGATCTTTGAGCGGCCACCTCCACAGCCCGAGAGATATTAATTCGATCAATCACTTTTGCCGACACCGCGCTCCTTGTCCATATAATTTCTTTGTTTTGCATCCACATCATCCATTCCTTTCGCTGTTTTGGTGTCAGTTTCTTTGAATCCCGTAATGGAGCAGGAATATTTGAAAAAATATGCCTGTGTTTTTTGGGGAGCAGTACCGCTCCTACGAATACTCTTCCCGCTAGAGGTCCACGCCCCGCTTCATCAATACCTAATATATAATCGTAGGATTTCATATCGGGTCACAAAACAAAGATAACACATCAACCACGCACATGAATCGAGGCGAGCCCGCTTCATCAATACCAAGAATATAATCGCGCATATAGATAGTATACACAAAAGAAAAACAAAAAAGCCCCGTAGGGCTAAAATACCACAGAACATCTTTGAAGCTCGTCAAGTCTTTTGAGCATCCTGGTTAATTTCTTTCTGAATACTTCGTTAAATAGATTTAAGGCTTTCTCCTGTGATATTTCCATTCTCACCGCTACCCGAATCACTCTCTCCCTAACCGTTCTCACCCGAGAAATAATAACCACGAACGGATCGGGAACATCAATAATAAATCGGTTGCCTTCCTGTATAACAATCGGCGTTACCGCCTCTCCCAACGCATGAGCAACAAAACGTTTCACTCTTTGTTCTGAGGTCACGATGCCTCTCTTGCGTATATGTTCTGAATTCCACTATATCTTATTTCCAAGAATAGTCAATATTGAGAATGGCACGCCCCGCCGTATAATAGAGACAACTACGCGTATGAAATTTGTTCATCTTCACACACACTCCCACTACTCTCTTCTAGACGGACTCGCAAAAATAGACGAACTTGTCGCATACGCGAAAGAACTGGGGATGGAGAGCTTAGCACTCACTGACCACGGAAATCTTTACGGAGCAATTGAGTTTTACCAAAAGGCAAAGAAGGCGGGGATAAAACCAATTCTTGGTATGGAAGCATATCTGGCGCCCCAAAGCCGATTCACTAAGACCGCCACAAATGGAGATGACAAGTATTTTCATCTTACACTTCTTGCTAAAAACAACACGGGGTGGAAAAACCTTATACAGCTTTCTACCAAAGGATTCTTGGAGGGTTTTTATTATAAGCCACGCATAGATAAGGAACTACTTCGCCAGCACCACGAAGGCATCATCGCACTTTCAGGATGTCCCTCCGGAGAGATACCGCGTATGCTTATACGCGGAAAAAACACAGAAGCAAAAAAGGCGCTTAAAGAATACAAGGAAATTTTTGGTGATGATTTTTATATAGAAATATGGCACCAGCCGAAAATTAAAGAGGTGCATATTGCCGTCGAACCATTGGTAGCGCTAGCAAAAGAAACCAACACACCCCTGGTCGCTACCCAGGACATACATTATCTCCGTCAGTCCGATTCGTTTTATCACGACGTATTGTTGGCGGTGCAGACCGGGAACCGTGTCAACGATGACGACCGTTTTTCTTTGCGAGACGGAGAATTTCATCTCCGCTCCCCGCAAGAAATGGAAAAGATATTCTCTCAATATCCTGAAGCGCTTTCTAATACACAAAAAATCGCGGAACAATGCGAGGTAGAAATCCCACTAGGGACCACCCTCCTCCCTTCATTCCCCGTGCCTGAAGGAAAAACCGGATTTGAATACCTCAAACAACTCGTAGATGAGCGCATACACGAACGCTACAAAGAAATCACTCCGCAGGTACAAGAACGTCTTTCATATGAACTTTCGGTTATTGAGCGCATTGGATTTGCCGACTATTTTCTTATCGTGCAGGACTTTGTCAACTGGGCAAAAGAAAGAAAAATAGTTGTGGGACCGGGGAGAGGTTCGGCGGCAGGAAGTATTGTGTCCTACATTCTGCGCATCACCGGCGTGGATCCCCTCAAATACGACCTCCTCTTTGAACGTTTCTTAAATCCCGATCGCGTGCAGATGCCTGATATTGATATCGATTTTACCGATGTGCGCCGAGATGAAGTGTTGGGATATTTAAAACAGAAATATGGAGAAACACGCGTGGCGCAGATTATTACATTCGGAACTATGGCGTCGCGAGCCGCGATACGAGACGCGGGGCGTGCTCTCGGTTTTTCATATGGATTCTGCGACCGCATCGCCAAAATGATTCCTTTTAGTTTCAACCTGAAGCGCTCGATGGAGGAAGTTGATGAACTAAAAAGCGCGTACAAAGAAAATACAGACGTGCAAAAACTTATTGACGCGGCGCGCCATCTTGAGGGAGTCGCACGACACGCCTCAGTTCATGCGTGTGGAACCGTGATAGCAAAAGATGAACTCACCGAATATATGCCCCTTCAGTTTTCTCCGCAAGACACCGATACCATTATCACACAATTTGAAATGCACACGGTAGAAGATTTGGGACTTTTGAAAATGGATCTTCTAGGACTCAAGAACCTTACGATTATAGAAAACACCATTCGCACCGTCCGAGACACGCGCGCTATTGATATTGATATATCATCTCTTCCGCTTGATGATCGTGACACGTTTACGCTTCTTCAAGCAGGAAATACAACTGGCGTATTCCAACTTGAATCTAGTGGTATGCGTCGATATCTCAAAGAACTTAAACCCACAGAACTTGAAGACATTATTGCCATGGTCGCGCTCTATCGTCCTGGCCCCATGGAACTTATTCCTTCCTATATCGCGCGCAAACATGGTAAAGAGCCCGTCACCTACCTTCACTCCAAACTTGAACCCATTTTGGGCAAAACCTACGGCATCGGAATCTACCAAGAACAAATGATGCGTATCGCGCGAGATCTTGCCGGATTTACCCTTTCTGAAGCAGACATTTTGAGAAAAGCAATAGGAAAAAAGATAAAAGAACTCCTTGATAAGCAAAAGGAGAAGCTTGTTAACGGCATGGTGGATAACAAGATTCCCGAACCAATCGCGAAACAAATTTGGGAACTTTTTCCTCCTTTCGCGCGATATGGATTCAACCGAAGCCACGCCGTGTGCTACGCCACTATCGCGTACCAAACGGCGTATCTTAAAGCTCATTTTCCCGTGGAGCTTATGACTGCGTTATTTAATGCTGATGCCAATGATATAGACCGCATTACCTTTTTAGTTGCGGAGGCAAAAAAGGATAACGTTAAGGTTCTCGCGCCTGACATCAACCAGAGTTATGCCACCTTTGTTCCAGAGGGAGAAAATATACGATTTGGTCTGAGCGCTATAAAAAATGTCGGGACCAATATCGTTTCAGCCATAGTTTCTGAACGACAACGCGGAGGCCCCTTCTCTTCATTTCAAGATTTCCTACATCGCGTTACCCACAAAGATCTTAATAAAAAATCTCTTGAAAGCCTCATAAAATCGGGCGCTTTTGACTCTCTTGGAATAGATCGCGCGATACTCCTCCATAACCTTGACCGTATTACCTCGCTTTCTCAACAACTCAGAAAAAACGCCTCCTCCTCCCAGCATAACCTTTTTGGCTCACACGCATCGCTCCCCTCACTTACCAACCTTGAAAACGCGGAACCAGCAAGTGTCGACCAGAAACTTTTGTGGGAGAAAGAGCTGATAGGGTTTTATATTTCAGACCATCCCCTCACCAAGTACGCCGCGCTTCTCAAAACAAAAAAGGTTTCTCCCATACGCGACATATTAACGAAACAAACCGCTTCTGGTCTGTTGGGGAGTGTGAGAGTCGCGGGAGTTATCGTTGAGCTCAAAAAGATTATCACCAAAAACCAAAAACAGATGGCTTTTGCAAAACTGGAGGATTTAAGCGATACTATAGAAGTCGTTATTTTCCCCGAAATGTTAGAAAAAAAGAGAGATGTATGGGAATCCCACGCCGTTGTTATCGTGCAAGGAAAGGTATCTACTCGTGACGGCGACCAAAAAATCATCTGTGACGAGGTAGTAAGATTAAACTAGAATAAACCCACCAAGTATGGCAGAAAAAAATAAAAAGCGCGCCACAGAAGTCGGCGGCCAACAAATCCACAAAGTGAGGCACTCTCTGTCTCATCTTTTGGCTATGGCAGTGTTAGAAAAACATCCCAAGGCAAAGCTGGCTATCGGCCCCGTTATTGAAAACGGTTTTTATTACGATTTTGACCTTCCCTCCCCCCTTTCCGAAAAAGAACTTCCTATTTTAGAAAAACGAATGCGAGATTTAATTAAAAAAAATATTCCTTTCAAAAAAACGGATGTCGCTCCCGCTCAGGCAAAGAAACTCTTTCCCGCGTCCGATACATATAAGCATGAACTTGTGCGGGAATTGATAAAAAATAAAAAACAGCTCTCTACATACACCAGCGACTCTTTCGAAGACCTCTGCTCGGGTCCTCACGTAAAAAACACGAGAGAAATAAATCCAGACGCGTTTACGCTAACACATCTTGCCGGCGCATACTGGCGTGGAGATGAAAAAAACAAGATGCTCACGCGCGTGTACGGGGTCGCGTTTGCCACCAAAAAAGAACTCGACGCGTACCTAAAAATGCAAAAAGAAGCGGAAAAGCGAGATCATAGAAAACTTGGCCAAGAGCTTGAGCTTTTTATGTTTGATGATGCGGTAGGAAAGGGACTTCCTCTCTGGCTTCCCAACGGAACCATTATAAAAGACGAGATAGAACGACTCGCGATAGAGATGGAAAATGCCTATGGCTATGAAAGGGTTTCCACTCCTCATCTCGCAAAAGAACAACTATACCTCACCTCGGGACATCTTCCCTATTACAAAGAAAGTATGTATCCGCCCATGGAGATGGATGATGGAATATATTATGTTAAGGCGATGAATTGTCCTCATCATCACATTATGTATGGATCTCGTCCTCGCAGTTACCGAGAACTTCCCCTGCGTCTTGCCGAATACGGGACCGTATACCGAAACGAGCTTTCAGGAACATTGGCGGGCTTGTTGCGTGTCCGTTCATTGCAAATGAATGACGCTCATATTTATTGCACCAAAGACCAGATTGAAGATGAATTCAAAAAAGTATTGGAGCTGACTCTAACATATTTTAAAATATTCGGACTCAAAGATTATTGGTTCCGACTTTCCAAATGGGACCCCTCCCACAAAGGAAAATACATAGATCAACCGGCGCACTGGAAGTACACCGAGGGAGTGTTAAGAAAAATTCTAAAACAAAGCAAGGTCCGCTTCGTGGAAACAAATGATGAAGCAGCATTTTATGGACCAAAGGTTGATGTTCAATTTACCTCGGTTATCGGGCGCGAAGAAACAATGTCTACTATTCAACTCGATTTTCTGGCAAAGGAACGCTTTAATCTCTCCTATGTCGATTCAAGTGGAAAAGAGAATAAAGAAGTTTTTGTTATACACCGAGCGCCTTTGTCCACACATGAGCGCTTCATGGCGTTTCTCATAGAACATTACGCGGGAGCATTTCCTGCGTGGCTCTCTCCTATACAAATTGCAATTATCCCCATCTCTCAAAAACACGAGGGATATGCCAAAAAAATACACGCCATCCTTAAAGAATACCGCGTTCGCGCAAAAATCCTTTCTGATGGACAAACACTCTCAAAACGCATCCGCGAAGCAGAGTTAAAAAAGATCCCCTATGTCCTCGTCGTGGGAGATAAAGAAAAGAAAGCGAAATCGATAAATGTGAGAAGTTATAAAAAGGGAGCACTGGGAGAGATGCCGATAGAAGCATTTATAAAGGCGGTCACAAAAGAAATACGAGAGAGAAAATAAAAATTGCCCCTACTGGGGGCAATAGTGTTCTACCATTTCACGTCTTAATCTCCTTTTGTACAACCATCTCTTTCTCCTGGGTTTAGTTTTCGTTAACCTCTCGAGTTCTTTGCCCAATAGAATCCCACGATCTTTCTCAATGCCACAGCGTTTACAGAACTTATCTGTGTTATGCAACATACATCCACATACACACGGGGAACGTGACTGAACAAGCCTAAGTCCGCACGTCGAACAAAATCGATCGGCATCACTAAACTCATCATTTCTATGATTAGGGCAAAAGAGCATACCCATTCCCCTTGTTCTAAGAATATGGTACAAAAAAATCGTGAGAAACGCAACAAATAAAACCATAGCAGTGGTCGGTGTCACCTCTTCGGGAAAGTCCGACCTTGCGGTAGATATCGCCCGTTTTATAAAAAAGAACGCTGATCGTTTTGGTGTTTCGGGGGCAGAAATTATCTCCGTTGATTCACGTCAGGTATATAAAGGTTTTAATCTCGTCTCAGGCAAGATTACTAGAAAAGAAATGGGTGGCATACCACACCACCTGTTGGATATTGCATCCCCCAAAAGAACATACACCGTCGCGCGATTCCAAAGAGATGCTAAAAAGGTTACGGGGGATATATTGAAACGAGGCGCCGTGCCTATTCTTGCCGGAGGCACGGGTCTATATCTTGACGCTATTTTATACGAAACTTCTTTTCCTTCAGTGAGACCGAACTCGTCTTTGCGCAAGCGATTAGAGAAAAAATCAATCGAGGAACTTTATAAAGAGCTCGTAAAAATAGACTCCCAAAGAGCGCGTTCCATTGATAGGCATAATAAACGACGCATCATTCGCGCGCTTGAAATTGTAATGGGCACCGGAAAACCAATCCCCCAGACACATCCCCGTCCCGCATACGACTCACTTATTATCGGTATAGATATACCAAAAGATGCCGTGAAGAAAAAAATGGTAACGCGCATACAAGCGCGACTCACACAAGGCATGATACGGGAGGTACGCGCTTTGCGCGCTTTAGGAATTTCATGGAAGCGACTTGAATCATTTGGACTGGAACTAAAATGGATTTCACTCTTCCTTCAAAAAAAGATAGACAAGGACACAATGATAAAGAGCCTGAAAAAAGACACGGCGCGTTATGCAAAACGACAAATGACGTGGTTTAAAAGAAATAAGGATATTAGGTGGATACCAACAAAAAAACTGGCACACGACGCGCGCGCGGCAGTTTCCTCGTTTCTACTTTCAAACTCCTGACTCCAACGAGGAAAGCAGTCCCCGGGTCTCTCTTTTAAGCACCTGGAACGCTCCCGAGAAAGCTTTCATCTTCCTTACTTTCTCGTCCTCATTTCGGTATCTGCCAGAGAGTATTGCCGATACCCTCTCAGGAAGGGACTTGAGGGCGGTTTTAAGATCCCCCAACTCTTGTACCTTCTCGCGAGCGCCGGGCATGGAACGAGGGGTTCCAAATGCTCGGTCGATGCCATCCAGAAATGACTTGAACGAAATCTCTTCATTTTCATATTCGCTTACAATATGGTCGGCGATATTTTCCGCCGTATGCGCCATGAACTTCTCCCTTTTTTCTTGCCCAGACATTTCGCGAGAAATTTCTGGGAGATTAAGCGCGCCCGCGAGCTCTTTGAAGCGATTGAGGAGTATATTCCGCTTGGCCGGATCCAAATACCGATATTTAGATTCAATCTCCTCCTCCATCTGCATACGAATCGTCGACCAATCAACCTGGATACGCTTAAGCGCTACCTTGGCATCTTCTACTTCACCCCCTCCCAATTTCCTGGAGGGATCTTTATATGAATTTTCGAGTATGTCGAAGACCAAACCCTTAAACACATCCAAGCCCATTATCGCCTCCTTGTTTTGTTTTGCTTCGTTCATCATTTTTGTTTATTACTTGTTTGTTATCAGTGTACTTCATCCTTCCGTCGTTGGAAAATCCTCGCAACGACTTGGGGATTCGCCGCGCCCTTTGTTTCTTTCATAACCTGCCCTATAAGAAACTGCAGGGCGCTCTCCTTCCCTTCCGTATAGTCATACCATACTTGGGCATTGTTGTCAATTATCACAGCGGCAGTTTCCTCCAGTGCCTTCTCATCAGAAACCTGGGAGAGTCCCCCTTCTTTCACAATATCTTCCGGATCTTGTCCCGTTTCAAATACCTTTGCAAGCACGTCTTTTGCCACACGACTTGATATCTCCCCCCCTGCGACCAGATATACCACTTTTGCAAGATGCGCCGGTTTTAATTGTGACTCGGATATAAGCATTTTTGTCTGGGTTTCAAGCCCTCTTACGTCAGAGGTAAGATAATTTACTAAAAGATCGAGGGGCGCGGAGGGATTGAGCGAGCGCAGTTCCGAAACCGCCTCTTCAAAAAATGATGCCAGTGACATCGCCTCAACAAGCGTGTGTGCCTGTGTAGCAGAAAGATTGTACTCAGCGCTAAAACGTGCTCGCCTATCCCAAGGCGTTTCACTCATACGCGCGCGGATAAAATCAAAATATTCATCAGAAAAGCGCAATGGCGGAATATCTGGCTCGGGGAAGTAACGATAGTCGTGAGCACTCTCCTTGGAGCGCTGGGAAAAGGTTTTCTGTGTTTCCTCATCCCACCCACGAGTTTCCTGCATTATCTTCTTTTTTTCTTGTAACACGTTTGTCTGTCTTTCTATTTCATATTCACACGCCTTTTCTAGAGATCGAAACGAATTAAGATTTTTTACCTCAACCTTCGTTCCCAGTTCTTTTGCGTCAACAGGCGCAACTGAAATATTCGCTTCAAGACGCAAATTTCCTCTCTCCATATCCGCCTCAGACACCCCCAAATATCTAAGCAAGAGCTGAAATTCCCGCGCAAAAGAAACTACTTCTTGTGGAGAAGAAAAGTCAGGCTCAGTTACAAGCTCCATAAGTGGAACCCCCGCCCGATTAAAATCAACCAAACTATGTCTGCCATCTCCCGCGTGCGAGAGTTTTGCGGTATCCTCTTCCAGATGAATGCGCGTGATGCGTATTTCTTTTTTACTATCAGGAAGCGTTAATTTCCCCTCTTTGCATAGGGGAAGGTCATATTGACTTATCTGGTACGCCTTGGGAAGGTCGGGATAAAAATAATTTTTCCTGTCGAATTTTGAAAATATGCTTATTTCGCATCCAAGGGCCATACCGGTCGTAAGCACTGCGTCTATCGCGCCTTGATTGGGTACCGGAAGCGTCCCAGGATGCCCCATACAAATAGGACAGGCATTGGTATTAGGAGTTAACTCCAGCGGATCATTTAGACAATCACAAAACATCTTCGTCTTGGTGAGAAGTTCGGCGTGTATTTCTAGTCCTATGGTCGGTTTGTATTCTTTCATACTCCAGCATTATACGAAATCTCTAGTGCCCAGACAATATACATTGACACTTCTTGTATGTCCGCTAAAAAACAAAAAAACGGCGCGTCCTCACAACGTGCCGTCTTTTATTGCTATCAGTATAGCAAACTGCTCTCTAGCGCACAACCCCACCAAAGAAGCTTCCCTTGATATACCCCCTATGATATGCTCGTTTCAGCACAAAAAGAGGATCTCCATGCCTAATGCTTCCGTCAATACAACCGGCAATCTTTATCTTAGATCAATTGAGGGCGCAAAACTTATGGCAACGCGTTTTGATAAAGAGGGATCAAAAATAACGCTCGTCTTTGACAACGGTTCCGTTCTTACCGTAGAAGCAGGCATTGCTCCGGGGCATGAAGATATACACACGTATACCCGCGTAATGCTTGATGGAAAGGTTCTTATAAACAAATAGGAAAACAAAAAAGCCCCCGAGGGGGCCTTTTTATTTTACCTCAATACCCATTGACCGAGCTGTTCCTTCTATAATCTTTGACGCCGCCTCTATGTCCGCGGCATTGAGATCCTGCATCTTCTTTTCTGCAATCTCTCTGATTTGTTGTTTTGTCACCTTGCCAACTTTGTTTTTCAGGGGGTTTCCTGATCCTTTTTGAATTCCAGCTGCTTTTCGCAACATGTCAGATGCCGGCGATGTTTTAAGTTTAAATTCAAAAGTCCTGTCTTCAAAAATCGTGATTTCAGCAGGAACAATAGACCCCGCCATTTCCTTGGTCGCATCGTTAAACTGCTGGCAAAACTGCCCGATGTTAATGCCGTGAGGGCCAAGCGCGGTACCCACCGGCGGAGCAGGGTTTGCTTGCCCGGCCGGAAGCTGAAGCTTGAGAATGGTTTTTATTGGTTTTGCTGCCATAGTGTCTTATTTTATTCGTATTTAGTTATATCTTTTGAATCTGCACCGAGTCAAGTTCCACCGCGGTTTCTCTTCCAAACACGGGAACGGTTACTTTCACTCTCCCATGCTCATCATCCACATCAACAATTTTCCCCTCATAATCTTTAAACGGACCGTCAATAATTTTCACCAAATCATCAACCGCATACTCAACCTTAAATTTCATCTCCTTTCCTTTATTCATGCGCGCCATAATATATTCCACCTCATCCTTGGAAAGCGGAGTGGGTTTGGTTGAGTCAGGCCCCACAAATCCCATAACGCGGGGGGTGTTTCTCACCACATACCACGAATCTTCGGAGAGTACCATATCCACCAGCACATAGCCGGGATATATTTTTTCCTCAACAATTCTGCGCTTTCCGTTTTTTATCTTGATTTTCTTCTCCTTGGGGACCAGAACGGTGAATATCTTATCATTCATAGAAAGCGACTCCACGCGCTGAGTTAAATAACGCGCGACCGCGTCTTCATATCCAGAGTATGTATGAACCGCGAACCAACGACGTGACTCTTTGGCTGTATCTTTTTCGGCGGTGTCCTGTGATATAACGTGGTCACTCATAGCTAGAATAGGAGCGAGCGAAGCCCCAAAGAAAAGATAATATCTAAAATACCCAAGAAGAACGCCACCCCCAAAGACAACCCAATCACAATAATTGTGAGACGGGTTGTTTCTCTTCCTGTGGGCCAATTTACTTTTTTAAGCTCGTAGTACGACTCAACCAAATACGACTTGAGACGAGACATCATATTGATGGGATTATATCTGTGTAGTAATAAAAAAAGCCGTCGGCTTCAATGCCGTTACTATATATTCTTTCTTACTTAAATGTCAAGATTATCCACGGTTGTTGCCCGACTCTGAATAAAATGTTTACGCGGTTCGACTTTGGCACCCATAAGCACATCAAAAAGACGGTCGGCTTCCTGCGCGTCTTCGATGGCTACTTGTTTGAGTACACGCGTTTCAGGGTCCATAGTGGTTTCCCAAAGTTGCTGGGGATTCATCTCACCCAAACCCTTGTAGCGTTGGATGGAAACACCACGAATCGTTTTGCTTTCCTCCCCTCCTTCGCCCCCCCCTTCTTCACCTTTCTTTTCTTCTTCTTTTGCCTTTGGAGGCGCCACTTTTTGGAATTGAGCAACGAGCTTATCCTTTTCCTCCTCTCTGTAGGCATAATACGCCTCTCTTCCTCTCTGCACACGATATAAGGGCGGTTGTGCAATATAGAGATATCCCTTTTCTATAATCGGCTTGAAGTATCTGAAGAAAAGAGTCAGCAGAAGCGTGCGTATATGAGCTCCGTCCACATCAGCATCTGTCATAATAATAACTTTGTGGTACCGGACTTTTTCTGGGTCAAAATCAGTACCGATAGCTGTCCCAAGCGCTATCACAAGAGATTTTATTTCGTTGTTAGCGAGCATTTTATCAAGACGGGCCTTTTCTACATTCAATATTTTTCCTCGCAAAGGCAAGATCGCCTGAAAACGGCGATCCCTTCCCTGTTTCCCCGAACCTCCCGCAGAGTCCCCCTCAACGATAAACAGTTCCGACTCCGAGGGGTCGCGAGATGTGCAGTCGGCAAGCTTTCCTGGAAGCGAGAGTCCCTCAAAAGGACCCTTGCGCAACACGGTTTCTTTCGCGGCTTTTGCCGCTTTGCGGGCTTTCGCCGCCAGAAGACACTTCCCTATAATTGCTTTTGCGTCTGAAGAATACTTCGCGAAGTATTCTTTTAGCGCGTCGCTCATAACCGCCTCAACCGCGGTGCGAGCGGGAGGATTTCCTAGTTTGGCTTTTGTTTGTCCTTCAAATTGTGGTTCGCGTATTTTTACCGACACAATCGCCACCAATCCCTCTCGCACATCATCGCCGGTAAAATTCTCCTCTTTTTCCTTTATGTACCCCTGTTCACGCGCATAATCGTTTAACACGCGGGTAAGCGCTGTTCGAAATCCGGTGATGTGCATCCCTCCTTCTGGCGTGTAGATGTTGTTCGCAAAACCAAGTTCTTTTATCTCTGTATCGTCGTTGTACACGAACGCAACCTCAACATCAATATCTTCCTGCTCCTTATGCGCATAGAAAGGCGCGGATTGAATAGGATCGCTAAATTCATTCAGATATTCTAAAAATGACAGGAGACCTCCTTCAAAATGAAACGCGTAGTATACGGGCTCTTTTTCTCTCAGATCCACTATTTCGATACGCACCCCACCAACCAGAAACGCTTGCTGACGAAGGTGGTCGACAATCTTTTTTCTATCAAACTGGACTTTTTGGAAAATCTCCTCATCTGGCTGAAATGTAACCCGAGTCCCCGTATTCGTTGCGTTGCTAACTTTTTTTACCTTCCCCTGGGGTTTCCCCCGCTTATAATCTTGTGTATACTCTCCCCCGTCTCTCCATACCTGCACCGTTACCCACGAAGAAAGCGCGTTAACCACGGACACCCCCACACCATGCAAACCTCCGGCTACTTTGTATGATTCCCCTCCAAACTTTCCACCCGCATGAAGCGTCGTCATAACTGTTTCAAGTGCCGATTTCTTTGTCTGGGTATGTGTCTCAACCGGAATACCACGTCCATCGTCGGTCACCGCGACTACATTCTCGGGAAGTAATTCGACGCGAATATTTTTCGCATAGCCCCCCATCGCCTCGTCTATACAGTTGTCAACAACTTCCCACACCAAATGATGGAGTCCATCAACTCCCGTGGATCCGATATACATACCGGGGCGCTTGCGCACGGGATCAAGACCCTCAAGCACATAGATATCTTTTGCTGAATACCCTGGTTTTTTTTCTTCTTTTTGTTTTGTTTCTTTGGCCATATAGACACCAAAATAAAAACCCGCCACTAAACATGTGAGTAACGGGGCCTACTAGATAGTACCCATATTCACCCTTTCATTGTAGCAGAAATAGGAGGAAAAATAAAGAGCGAAAAGGACTCTTTTAAGCCCTGTTTTACTTGGTTTTTTGCAATTCTGGGAACGATTTTTCCACCGCCTCAAAGAAGAGTTTTTTTGCGTCCTCAAGTGGAAGTTTGACCAGGGCCCCCGCCGCGGCTCTGTGTCCCCCTCCTCCCATGCGCACCGCTATTTTTGAAACATCAAAACTGTCTTGGTCCCGCGTCCTCATACTCACATAGACAAGTCCTGGCTCTTTTTCCACCATACTCACCCCAATATCCCAGCCGTGTACTGATTTAAGAGTATTTGCTACATCATTATTTTCCACATCACTTCTACTGATGTGATTTTCCCCAAGTGTTTCAAAAGAAATAGCCGAAAGAGCTACTCTTCCGTTGTAGTATGTCTTTATGTGTTCATACGACACCCCCTCAAACAACACTTGACCAGGGGTCTTCTCGTTTTCTATCTCAAAAAGTATTTTGGTAAATCCGGGGTAGTGTCTTGCAAGTTCCGCCGCAATCTCAAATGTTCTGCTAGTAGTACCTGGGTATCGGAATGCTCCGGTGTCGCTAAAAATTCCCACGAGGAGGCAAATGGCGATTTCTGGGGTTATTGCCACCTCCCAATTTTTAAAAAGATCAAAGAGTATTTGGCATGTCGCTGGATACGATCCGTCAACACAGTTTATATCTCCATATCGCTCATTGGTGGGATGATGGTCAATAACTATCGTTTTTAGGTGTGGGGGGAATACTATCTCGGCTTTTCTTGAGATCATCTGTGGCGAGGCACTATCCAAGACAATAAAAAGATCAAAACCGGAGAGATCAATATCAAAAATGGTTGCATTCTTGACGTCTTCCATCCCGGGAAGAATATTAAATGCGCGGGGAGGAGTAGAATCACCCGAAATAACAGCGACATCCTTTCCTAGACCTTTTAAGACATGGCCCATAGCAAGCGCGCTACCCACGCTATCAAGGTCAGGCGCGGGATGAAAATGAAGCAAAATATTTTTCGCTTCGTCTATTGCCTGTTTTATCTTTTTTGTCTCATTTGAAACATGCGCGGACATACCAATAAAAGGTACTACACTCACCACACAACGCAAGAGGCTTGCCATGGTAAATAGAAAAGGGGGTGCGTATCCCCTTTTTGGCACACGCAACGCTCCTCCCAAGGAGGATATGAATTTGCGTGCTTGATGGGGAGGCTAGAGGGAATCTCCCTCGCCTCTCGTCGCGCCAGTCGCACTTCTCGGGCCTGCCTGTCGGCAGACAAGCTGGGCACCGCCTCGCGTCCCTCGCTGGTGCTCGGGACATGCTCCGGCGTTCGATTCCCTCGACGCACGCAAAGAAGTTTGCGTGCTTGATTGGGAGGCTAGAGGGAATCGAACCCTCAACGGCGGAGCCACAATCCACTGTTTTACCATTAAACTATAGCCTCCATATTTCCTGTGCCGCGGGAGGGAATTGCCTACAAATCACTCTTCGCCAGTCGCTCAGAGCGTTCGCAGGCCGCCCCTCGCGATACTCGCTGGTGCTCGCATAACGCTGCGGTCTTCAATTCTTCACGTTTTGCAAGCAGTTGCAAAACTCCTTGCACATCGCTTCGCTTGTGCCGCGGGAGGGAATTGAACCCCCGACGCCATCCTCTTCCAAGGATAACTTGGACTATATCATCTCCGTCCTTTCTGGATACGGAGCTGGGCGCTTCCCCTTCTCGTACACAAGAAGAGTACTCCACAAAGGGATAGTCTCTACACCTCCAACCGAATTCCCTATTTTTAGAGATTCGGAAGTTTGGCTCGGGATTGCTCGAATTTTCGAGTTTCCCCGAATTCACCCAGTTTTTCAATCTATCTTTCGATAGAAAGCCCCAAAGAGTTTAGGGATGCGCTCTACCACTGAGCTACCGCGGCTTTCATAATTCTCTAGGTTAAGATAGCAAATATGCATTCTTTTGCAATAGTACGATTTTTAGTAGAACAATCTATGTTGTACTAGAAATATGAACAGATGCAAATTATGTTTAAGAGAATTTCACGATTATTCGGGAAGAAATAGGAGCAGGTGTGGATCCTGCAATACACGAATCAGACGATTCCGATCAAAGGCTGCTGCTATAAAATATATGGGTGGAAAATGCCAAATATGCGGATGGACAGGAGACCAGGCAGCTTTCCAGTTCCACTATAAAGATCCGAAAAGAAAGGATTTTGTTATAGGAAACGTGGGGAATAGGAGCTGGGAAAGATTAAAATCGGAATTAAAAAAATGCATCTTAGTTTGTGCTAACTGTCATATGACGATGCACAGCTCAAGAAACGATAAAAAATTCATCAAAGAAGCCCTTAGTTATAAGGGGGGTAAGCTTAAATTTTAAACCATCACCGTACCCCCGGAGGGAATCGAACCCCCATCTTCTCCTTAGAAGGGAGTTGCTCTATCCATTGAGCTACGGGGGCATACAGTAACAAATTGCCTCAATCCCCATTCCTGTCGGGCCGCCGGGAATTGAACCCGGTCTACATGCTCCCAAAGCATGCGTACTACCGGTATACTACGGCCCGGCGAAGACAAAAAGATAATAGAATAAAACGGGAATTCGAGCAAGTTTTAATTTCTTGATATCATCTTCTTTATCTCGTCTAATTTAAACTTAGCCGCTTTTTCCCCGATACGAATAATTTTTTTTGCCTTATCCAAATCCCCCCAGTCATATCGCGCCACATGTGGCGCGATAACCACATCAGCGCTTTGCGAAGATAGTGTTGCCAGCGAACGGATGAAGATGCTCACCGAACGCAAAGAAAACCCGTACACGTTTTTATACTTCTTCCACTGAAAGAGATAATCCTCTTCTAAATTAACCGCGAGCACCACGTCCGCTCCCATGGCGCGCGCCTGGCGAGCCGGCACCGGATCTGCGTATGCCCCATCTACCCACACATCATTTTTCACCTTGAGGGGAGAAAAAAACGGAGGGATTGCCATACTTGCGCGTATGCCACGAAACACAGTTCCTGAATCTATATACACCGGCTCTCCTGTTTTAGCGCTTGTTGCTACCGCACAAAATGGAATCTTTGTTTCGTTAAATTTTACCGCTCCTATGTTTTTTTTAATAAAGTGATATACCTCCTTTTCATCCACAAGTCCACTTCCCAAGATAGGATCCTGCATAAGAGAAAAAACCTGTTCAAATCCAGAGGAAAGCGCGGTCTCTTCAAGTTTTTTTATGTCCCCATGCACCGCGTAAAAACCGCCGATAACCGCCCCCACGCTAGTCCCTACAATATAATCTATGGGAATTTTATTTTTTATTAGCGTCTTTAACACGCCAATGTGAGCCATGCCCTTCACTCCTCCTCCTCCCAACGCAAGTCCCACGGTGGGTCGCTTCTTTTTGGAGTGTTTCATAATATCTTTAGTATACAAAAAACCCGCGTGCAAGGCGAGAATTTTGTAAATTGGCGGTATTCTTTTGCGGAGGGGGCGAGATTCGAACTCGCGGTACCGTTTCCGGCACACTGCATTTCGAGTGCAGCCCATTCAACCACTCTGGCACCCCTCCAATTTTTAATATACTCGGCAAAGCCTCGGACAAAAAACTGTGTGCAGAGCGGTTGTCCTGGGTCACTGTTTGTGACCCGTTAAAAGCTCGTTCGCTTTTAACCCACTCTGGCACCCCTCTATTATATGGTGTCTTTTTTTGAGCCCGAAGATAAACTACTGCTATTATTTCTATGTTCTTTTTTAACCATCCGCACCGCTTCTATAAGAGGAGAATCGGGGAATCTTAATCGCGCCTCAAGCACGTCCTCAATATGTTCATCGCTTTGGCATTGCTTCCCACCCTCTTCCCATAAAACTGGAAGCTTACGAAACTTAAGAAGGTAGTTTCTTGGCTCTCCGTCCCGGTAAATAACAAAATATTCAATATCTCTCCCCTCTCCGTTTTTTATAAACGTCTTATCATCAAAGAACTTGTCAAGATTTCTGATTATACGCCTTGTTGCTTCTTGAGATAATTTTTCTTTTGGCGTATATATTACCCCTTCTGGTGAAAATTTCATAGGTAGTATTTACTTGTCTCCCCGGTAGGAATCGAACCTACATTTAGGGTTTAGGAAACCCTCGTTCTATCCATTGAACTACAGGGAGGGCATGATTGCAATATGCTTAACCGCATTGTATTATAGCCCTGCAAACAAAATCAAATAAAATAGGCGTATCTTTTATTAAAAATTGAAAATTATAAATTAAAAATTTTACAAGGGCCCATAGCCCCGACGCAAAGGTCGGGGCCCCGACAATGAAATTCGTCGGGGCTCAGTTTCCGCCCGAGGCGGATCAGCCTTTGGCTGAGGCGAGAGCGATGCGCTCAAGAGGACGGCTAGATACGTATAATGACTTGTCGTACATTATTTATACAAGGGCCCATAGCTCAGTTGGCTAGAGCGCTCGCATGGCATGCGAGAGGTCGGGGGTTCGAATCCCCCTGGGTCCACCAATAGGAATTTTGATCATATGAGTTTTGAAAAACCAGATTTAAATACTGAACCCAGTAAGTCCGAACAGGAATCTATAACCCCTAATTTTTTGCAAGAACAAGTCCGCCTTCCCAAGGACCAGTGGAGTGAGAAGTTTCAAAAACTAATTGAGGAAAAGATTCAAGAAAATCAGAGAGGTAAAACCGGGGAAGCAGAAGAATTTCCGGATATTTTGCGTAAGCGCACATTCAAGCGCTACACGGATGGATTGGGATTGGATGAAAATAGCCTGCAAGATAAAAAAGTTTTGGATCTTGGCTCGGGCGAGGGTGAGTTTGTAAAATCTCTCATCGAGAAAGGGATTACTTCCGAGGCATATGGTATTGACGCCAGACTCGACAAAGTAACGATTGAGGGGAGATTTAAAAGTCATCTTGCTGGAGGTAATTTCGAGGAAGATCTCCCGGTTCAAAATGTCGACTATATAGTTTCGGTAGGTGCGGTGTCAAATGGCATTTGGGGTGGTAAAGAAGTAATGAATATAAAGCAAATAGTTAGAAAATCTCTTGCTTCTCTTAAAGAAGGTGGGGAAATACGAATATACCCCATTCAAGAAGCAGCCAAAGCCACTCCACTTAAAGGGCTCCAGGCATCTCGACAAAAATGGGATGAATTGCTTGCGGAAATTTCCGAAGCACAAAATGTAGGGTATAAAATTGAACCACGTAATATAAAAGTTTCCGGTAAGAATAATGACATCATTCTGGAATCGGTTTTAGTTATACAAAGAAAGAAGGGCTAGCATTCTTTGGATGGGGCTACTAAATTTTACCGCCAAAGAAAATGTCACTTAACGTGCATGGTATCGTACGATGTGCGGAAAAAATTAGACAAGTAACCTGATAATCGCGATTCCTGCTATTATTGCCCAAATGATATTTAATACACCGGGCTGGTACGCTTTCTTTTTTAATGATATGTAAACAATTCCCAAAGCTCCTGTACCGTTAAGAATTTGATAGAGGAGACTGGTTGGAGCCAGCACTTCAAAACTTACCATTGCAAAAGCTCCGACGATTGCAACGGTACCGTACCAGCCAATTGTTTCATCAATAACTTGTTTGATTTTCATACTTGGTTAGGTTATTGGATAAATCTTGATTCAGTTTATATTCTTTTCGCATTTCACATAACATCAGGATTATGAGAAGTTTGGCGTAGCCAAATTTAGGTGGAGAAATCTGCAAAACTTCGAAATCTCTTAATCGCTGTTATGTGGGGAGACTGCAAGTCGACCGACCGAAGTGACAGTTTTCTCCCGAGCGTTAAACAGATTCCAATTTCTTTTTGGCAGTATTATAAAATTTTTCGACAATTTCATAGCCGAAGAATATACCACCTTTTTTAATGGTAGAAATACCTAAATTCGCAGTTCCCATAAATGGATCCAAAACTTTCATATTTGTTTTGAAATATTTTTCAAAAATAAAGTCAATCATTTCTTTCGGTTCTGGACAAGGATGTTCAGAAGAAGAATTATAATTTATATAAAGAATATTCCCTAAATATTGTTTTATTTTTGACTTATTAAAAACAAGAATTTGATGACAATTAGAATGTGCTTCATTTGAAGTTGCGTAGTTATTATCAAATCCATGGTCAGGCAATTCAAAAAAACCATCGGTATTTATGAAATTAACGTGCCTTGTCTCTAGAAAAAGTTTAGCATCTGAAATAGCAAATTTTTGAATTGCTCCTGCTAGTTGAATATATTTTTGACCTGCAAATATGCTATCAGCAACTTCTATGATTAATCTGCCATCTTTCTTTAATTTCTTAGCACATTCTAAAACAACATTTTTCATAAAATTCTGATATTCTTCTAATTCTAAATTGTCATCAAAATTATCATATGAAGTTTTTATATTATAGGGGGGACTGAAAAAGATTAAATCTATTGATTCGTTATCTATTTCTGCCATTGATTCTGAGGATTTGTTAAAAATTTTATACTTCATAAATTAAAAAAGAAATTGGAATTATATAAAACTTATCACATCTATAGCTCGGGAGAAAATTGCACGCAACGTTTCGGCATCATCCGAAGTTTTTGTGCAGCGTAGCGGAACAAAAATTTGGGAGAAGGAATTTTTCTTACCTTGAATTATGAATGTGAAAAATTCCTGAACCGGCTATGCCGTGTTAGCTGATGTAAGCAGATTCCTCTTACAGATTGGCAATAATTTTCTTCATCGGTTCGACAACTAATCTTTTAAATGTTGATTCAAAATTATTTTTTATTTGTTCATCGGTTTTTACTTGTTCGACGTAGAAATCGACATATCCTGATAGGTTTTCTGTTAATAGCCAAAGATTTATTAGCCAGCCGCCGTGAATTGGATTCTTTGAAATTGAGTTTTTTGAATAGTTGATACAGTCGAGCAAAAAATCTTTGTACATAACCGCTGAATGGAATAAACCACTTCTGGCAAATTCATATAGTTTGCTTGTGTCTAAATTCTGAATATCTTGTTTTACAAGTTGTTTTTGTATGAGAAAATTTTTAAATGCGTCGAAACCTACTTTGAAGATTTTTTGCGATTGTCCATTGCTGTCTACGTTTGTTAAATACTGGCCATGTGATTCAAAAAACGAAAGCAACAACACCCAAATTGCCATACCATAATCTGTATTGCGTCCCTTCCCTGAATCCAATTCACGGCATGGATTAAGAATCCACTCAGTGATTTGAGATTTATGGGCATCAACGTAAGAAACATTGCCATTTAGAATGTCTTCGATGGCGATTTCTTTTGTTAGTCGAACATATCTGCTCATAAAAAATAATTTTGAATTAATGTTACTGGAACCTGCTTATTTCACTTAACATATCGGAATATCTGAAGTTCAGTTGGAGTAATCTGCTAAAATTGTGCGGATGCACTAGCATATTACGAAAACTGAATTTGGGAGAGCAAGCGTTAAAAATTTATGAAAATACAATTAAAGAAATCGTTAAAATAATTGATAATGTTGCAAGTCCGGAAAACCATAAAACAGCTTTTCTTGTTTTGTTTTCTTTTTTGTTTAATTGGCTATTATTCCCGTTTTCCCACGAAGCTTGTCTCTGCACATTTGTTAAATATAAAACAGAAAAGTTTTGCAACAAAACCAATAGAAACGCTATCGCCAATGATGTTTTAGAATAATAATTCAAGGAAAGCTGTTTTGAAAATGCCGCCAATGCAGATAATATTGCTATATAAACAACAGATGACCTCTGCATGGCATCATATTGGATTTTAACGATTTCTTCCCATTTCATAAATTTTTATTTCATATAACGTTTCAGTATATGCGATGTTTCTGGCTGGTATAATATAACGCCGATAGGCGTTTTACCAGCCAGAAATATGAGTGCAGTGAAGGAGCGAAGCGACTGAACGGAACCGCTTAAACTTTATGGTACGATGTTTTGTTTAACAAATTTATTCCTTATTATAAAGCCCTTTTGAAATTATTGAAGTCATATTTTCCGAACCTGCTATACGCTGTTGTGCGGTTATTAGTTGTCTTATCGCCGCTCACCAACACTCGTCACACCACCTCTATTCCTCAGACATTTCCACCTCAATTGCTTTCCCCTCTATAAACGCACGGGTTATCTTTCTACGCGCACCCCAGAGAATCCTTTGGAAAGTACTCTGTGACGTTTGCATCTTTCTGGCACATTCAATCTGTTCATATCCTTCAAGATCTTTGAGTCGAAGTGCCTCCAGCTCCTCCAGAGAAATTGTCTCCACCTCCAAATCCCGCAAAGGAACCCCTTGTGGTTTAAAATAGGTGACGCTGGGTTGAAATGAAATTTTTCTATACGATCGTGGTCGTGGCATATTTTTATTTTTCATTCTCCCGCCCGAAGGCGGGGTGATTATCGGGAACGACGTCCCTGACCACCCCTCCCCATAGGATCCTGATTCGGGCTCTTCCGTCCAATACCTCTCCGCCCCAACAAACGCCTCAAAGGCCTCTGTTGCGATGTTTCTTCCTTGCTGGGGGTGTTAGAATCGCAATCTCCCAGTCCTCTTCCTGTTTTGGGGCCTTTGCCCTGTGGGCCGGTTTTATCAAAACGTGGCATATAAAATAAATATCTATTATTCTTCCTTTTCGACCTTTATTATGAGTATATACCCATAACTATACCAAAGTCAAGCTACACACAAACGGCTCATTTTAATGAGCCGTTTATTGTGGCATATCTATTGGGTTTTTTGGTATACTAATGCCATGGAACATACATTACCCTCAATTATCAAAAAGGCGCTGGGCGGAGTAGTATCCATATCCGCGCTTTCCCCCATCGACTCGGTCAAGAAAAAACATCCCCAAATTCTTTTCCCCGTGTTTGAGAACGATCACGCAAAAAGAAACAAAACACTTAAAAAAATATTGGGGGCGAATTTGAATATCAGTGGAGGTTCGGGGTTTGTGGTTGATACCAGTGGCATCGTAGTTACTAATATGCACGTTATAACTCACGATCACCTGGAGTATCAGATTACCACCGCGGACGAGGAAGTATATCCGGCAACGCTCGTAGGAACCGATATCATTGCTGACATCGCATTTCTAAAAATCACATCAGAGAAAAAGAAGCGTTTTACCACGCTTAAACTTGGCAATTCTTCAAAAGTGGCGCTTGGCGAGCATGTGCTTGCGATAGGAAACGCCCTGGGCATGTTTAAAAATACTGTTTCGTTTGGTATTGTTTCGGGACTTTCGCGCAACATTGAGGCGGGAAATGAAGCGATGAGAGAGAATCTTCGCGGGCTCATCCAAACCGACGCGGCGATAAACCCGGGAAATTCCGGCGGTCCGCTTATTAACATGAAAGGAGAGGTGGTTGGGATAAATGCCGCCAGCGTGTTTGAGGCGGAGAATATAGGATTTGCGATACCGGTTAACACCATAAAGCGCGACCTTGAAAGTTTAAAAAAATACGGGGAAATTACGCGACCGTTTTTGGGTGTGCGATATCTTATTATAGATGACCACACCAAAGACGCCCTTGGACTTTCTTGCAACGCGGGGGTGGTAGTCACTAGCCCCCACTCCCACCAAGAAGCAGTAATAAAAGAAAGCCCCGCGCATAAAGCTGGGATTCGGGAGGGAGATGTAATCACGGCGCTTGATGGAAAACCTCTCACTGTGGCGTTCACGCTACAAGATTTTCTTGATACTTCAAAGATAGGACAAAAAATCACTATCACCCTTCTCCGAGGTACAAAAGAAAGGATCGTAAGCGCGACATTAGAAAAACGGCCTTAAAGGGCCGTTTTTAATATTGCTTAGCGTATGGCGCAACGCGTTGCGCCGGATACCTGTGCATAGCTTGCGCTATATATTCAAATATGAACACCACACACACCACAAGAACCGCTATCGCGGCTATTTTTTTGACCATATTATATTCCTAGGAGTGTATAAAGTTGATGATCTTATCTGGAACAAATACCACCCGCGCGATAGATTTCTGGAAATGTTTTTTTAGAGAATTATGCTTCTGTACCGTTTCTTCCACCTCTTGCTGTGACGCACCGGACATCACCTCTACCGTCCCCCGCGTTTTTCCATCAAACTGAACCGCGATAGTCACTTTTTCTTTTACTAAATATTTCTCATCTGCCTGGGGCCAGGGCTCAAGAGAGATTGACTCGTTATACCCCATGCGTTCCCATAATTCTTCCGTAATATGCGGGGCAAAGGGAGAAAGCAATAAAAGAAATGATTCAAATATATTTTTTGAAATTCTTTCATGTTTTTCAATCTCGTTGAGAAATATCATAAGAGCAGATACTGCAGTATTAAATCTCATTAATTCAATATCGTGAGAAATTTTTTCTATGGTCCGATGAAGAAGTCCATAAAGTTCACTTGGAGTTTCTACCTCTTTCCCTATTCTTTCTTGCATCCCCCAGACTCTTTTAAGGAATCTCTCTATACCCACAATACTTTCACTACTCCAAGGCGCGGCATCTTCAAAAGGCCCGATAAACATCTCATACATACGGAAGGTATCCGCGCCAAATTCTTTCACAATATCATCGGGATTCACCACGTTGCCGCGAGATTTTGACATTTTTTCTCCTCCCTCACCCAAAATAAGACCCTGGGAGGTACGCTTTGCGTAGGGCTCTTTGGTGGGGACAACTCCTATATCAAATAAAAACTTGTGCCAAAATCGAGAATACAATAGGTGAAGCGTGGTATGCTCCATTCCCCCGTTGTACCAATCAACCGGTGCCCAGTATTTCAGCGCGTCTTTTGAGGCAAGCGCTTCATTGTTATGGGGATCAGTATAACGAAGATAGTACCACGACGAACCCGCCCATTGAGGCATGGTATCGGTTTCCCTTCGCGCCTCTCCTCCACAGCGAGGACAAGTGGTGATAACCCAATCTCTCACATCCGCCAACGGTGAATCGCCGTTCTTTCCCGTTTTAAATTCCTCCAGTTCCGGAAGTTCTATGGGGAGTTGTTCTTCGGGGACAGATATCCACCCTGGGTTTTCTAATTCTCCAAGAGAAAATTCCGAATCTTTCGTTTTTGATTTTGAATTTTTTATTTTGCTCGCGCAGTGTTCACAAAACACTAATGGAATCGGCTCCCCCCAGTATCGCTGGCGAGAAAACACCCAGTCACGAAGCTTATACTGCACTTCCTTTGTCCCCTTCACAAACTTTACAATAGCGTCTCTCGCCCCTTCGCTTGTCATGTCATTGAACTTTCCAGAATTGATGAGGGTCCCCTCTCCCTCATACACATCTAGTTCGTCTGCTGTATCTGTTTTTATTACAGGGATAATCGGGAGGTTGAACTTTTTCGCGAATGCAAAATCTCTGGTGTCGTGCGCGGGAACCGCCATAATCGCTCCGGTACCGTAGTGAGGCAATACATAGTCGGCAATAAATATAGGAATCTCCTCTTGCGTGGCAGGGTTTATGGCACTTACCCCTTCAAGTTTTATACCCGTCTTTTCTCTCGCTTCTTCTTGCCGTTCAAGATCTGTCTTCTTTTTTGTTGTCTCCTGATACATCTCGACTTCTTCCCGGTTTGTGATGCCATCCCATATTTCCTTAAGTACTGGATGTTCGGGAGCGCACACTACATACGTAGCCCCAAAAAGTGTATCGGGACGCGTCGTAAATACCTCAACACTACTACCCTGTGATTTGGGATTTTTTATTTCAAAGGTAATGCGCGCGCCCTCTGATCTGCCTATCCAATCTTCCTGCTGTTTTTTGACTCGCGCGGGATAGTCTACATCATTCAAATCATCAAGAAGGCGTTGCGCGTAGCTGGTTATTTTAAGCATCCACTGCTCCCGTTCTTTTTGTACAACCTCTCCCCCACATCGCTCACACCTTCCATTCACCACTTCTTCGTTGGCAAGACCCACATTACAAGACGTACACCAATTAACCGCCATCGCCTTTTTATATGCCAGCCCATGCTCAAAAAGCTTGGAGAATATCCATTGCGTCCATTTGTAGTAGGAGGGGTCGGTAGTATTTATTTCACGGGACCAATCAAACGAAAGCCCCAACATTTGCATCTGCTGTTTAAAGCGTTGGGTATTTTTCTGGGTAGTTACACGAGGGTGCGTTCCTGTTTTTATGGCATAGTTTTCTGCCGGTAAGCCAAACGCATCCCACCCAATAGGAAAAAGCACGTTATATCCCTCCATTCGACGTTTGCGCGAAATAATATCCATCGCGACGTATGAACGTGGATGCCCCACATGAAGCCCCTCACCGGAAGGATAGGGAAATTCAACGAGCGCGTAGAATTTCTTTTTGTCACTATTATCAGAAGCGCCAAAAAGAGAGGGGTCTTGCGAAAACCATCGCTCCTGCCATTTTGATTCTATGTGTTTTGGGTTATAGGACTCCATATAAAAAAGAGCGTGTATCACACACGCTCTTTTACGATATATCAGGAACACTAAAAATTCAATCGGTTCAGATAAAAGGTGATACGAAATGAAATACGAGATTGAGAAAGCTGGTTAATATCAACCAACGGGAGATCCGCGTCACGGACATAAGAAAGTCCGGAGAGACGATCTTTGAACGCCACCGCTTGTTGTTCGTTTGCCGCTCGAGCATTGATGACAACCGGGGATGTGGCGTTCTGGATAGATATGCGCGCTATTTCGATTGATACTCCTGCCGCCTCGTATATGTCCGAAAGCGCAGATGCCCATTGCGTTTGTTGACTCTTGGCTTGAAGCGCGCGGGATACGTATGAATTAAATTCCTCCGCTTCTTTCTGCAATGTTTTAAGTTGTGTGATATTATACCCTCCCGCCAGAAGCGAAAGGTCCCCCTCCAGCTTTTGAGCGTAGTTTCCAAGAAATCCAAAAAGTACGGTATAGGTGGCTATCAAGACGAAGAACACCACTGCCAATATCGCCTTCCAGAAACCCACGAACACGAGAATCTGAGTATGAAAAAAACGTTCTTCGGTTCCTTCGGGGGCCACGCTGATTTGGTGGTCCTTTGAACGTGGAATTTCTCCTCGTAACATTGCACCAAGCGCCGCAAGCGACGAAGTTCCCTGTGAATAACTTTTGAGCACCAGCTTCTCAAGAGGATAGGAAAACTCACTAGTTATTATATTCTCCACCTGCTCCTGAATACCCGGGGCAATTACATATATCCCGCTTATTGTTTCTGAAAAGCGATTGGTGTAATAATTCACCACTCGGTGCCCCTCATTTCCTACAATATCTTTAAAATCTTGAAATGATATTTGGCGCCCACCCGAATCCCCGCGAACACTGCTCCATGGAGAAAATCTATTAAAATAAAGTACTCCCTTGCGCATTACAGAAAAACTTAAGCCGTCTCCATCCACATAGAGCACAAAGTATGAGGCATTCTCCTTAAAGGTTGATGAAAGCGTATGTATGACTCGTGATACCGAGAGCGCTCTTTGTTCTATCGCCACGACGGAAAATGATGCCCGATCAAGTAATTCCACTAAGTCATCAATGAGTTTTCTTTCCACAAAAGATGCTAAAAATTCTATTTGCGAGGATTCATCCCTCCCCATAACCTCATAATCATGATATGAATTCTCAAAATCTATGGGGCTTATCGTTTGCATATTCAATCGAACCGCCCCTTGGAAATCCTTCCCTTTTAGTCTAGGCAACGCAAATGTCTGAGTATATATGTTGGCATCAGAAAGCGTTACTACGACGGATATTCGTTTTTGAGCGTGCGCGGTAATGGCACCATGCAGTTCTTTGAGCGCGTGAATAAATTTCTCCGCGTTTGCTACTACCCCAGAAGAAATCACCCCGGGAGCAAGCCGCACCGAATACGTGCGCGACTCTCCTTCTTTTGATTTCGTCACATAAGTTAAAGAAAGATCTCCAATATCAAGCCCCCCGATTGAAACTTGGGGCCGTATAAATTTTATAATCTTATGTATCGGGATTTTTCTCATTTTTCTTTAGAGCTCTGAAATTGATTCAACTCTAACCAATCCAACGCTATCAAATATTACTACTCCCTTTATGCGTTGTGTTTTTCCCGCCACACTCGCTATTGAAACTATCTCGTAATGAGAAGAGAGCACCGGAGTCGTACAGGTTTGCGAACTCACATTTGCGGTAAGTTCACGACACACCAACACCTCCGCCTCCCTTTGACCAACCGCCACCGAATAGGGGTTCGGCGATGGAGCGAACTCTGTGTCCCTTACAATACGCAAAAGCGCATCATCAAGTCCCGTTCGAGCCACCGCTACCGCCTCCTGCGCGTTCTTGAGTCCCGCCCCCTGCTGACTCACTAAAAATGAGGTGAGGAGAGCTGCCAACGCCGTTTCGGCTACCACGGCTCCCACGATAAGTATGGTCGAAAGGGCCGCTGCGCTTTTTGTAGATAGTATTTCTTTCATGTGTGCCAGCTCACAACTACTGAGCACTTCCCTGTGTCACGAGTTTATAGATCTCGTTGTCTCTGGAAAGCTTTGATGTCCAAACCACGCTATCTCGATTCAGGCGCAAAGTTCCCGAGGACCCCCACGCGGTCTGTGACATATCGGTTGCCGAGATGTCGCCTGTTTGATTATCTCTCTGCAAGTACCACGCATTGTATAGCGTCATCGAGGGAAATGACGAGAGTTCTCCAAAATAAAGATCGCCCGTATTTAAATACACCGCATATACGGTATCCCCCTTAAGTCGCGCAAGATACCACCCAACCACAACAAGCGCTACGATGAGTATCGCGATAATGATAAAGAGTATCGCGAAACGAGACGAGGATGTTTCTTTCATATCACAATGTTTATTAGTTTTCTAAAGTATATCATCCGCCAACCCCAGGAACAAAAATTAATTCCTCTGACACGTTAAAAGTTGAATATAGGGAGCGTTGGTACCTGCTACCGATCCCGAATTTTCCAACGAAAGTTCTGAGTACCCCGTCCCTCCCGCGGTATAGATATTGATAAATCCTCCTCCCGCGCCAAAATCGCCCGGACCAATAATCGCCGTCGCATTTCCATGTGAGTGTCCCGGATCATCTACTGTGTGAGTGTGTTGACCCGCGGCACGATTTTCCAAATTTGAAAGCGCGGTGCCCGCGGTGCCCGCGAGCGTGCCGCCAGAGGGAAGCCCGGTTAAGTACCGCCCACGCGCGCTGGTAAGCTCACTCCAGCCACTAGGACAGGAAGAAAGGTCGAAAAACATAACCGCGCCGGCTGGAATATCATCCCATCCCGTCAAACAATCTCCCGCTATACACACTGAAGTTTGCGCGCGGAGCGCCTGAGATGTATATACATCTCCACCATCAACCGTGAGTTTATAAGATGGAGTACTGGTTCCTATTCCCACATTTCCCGTACTGTAATAGATGTCTGACTCATTTGTTATCCAAAATTGCCCGTTTCCGCTTGGAGGTGTTTGAGAGGGGCCTGTAAATGCTATGGCGACCAACACCCCCACCGTTAACACGAGCACGATAATGAAAAAAGATGTTTTCGTGATAAATCGCGGCATCATATCATTAACTCTTTTGACATACCAATAATTGCATATAAGGAGCGTTACTGCCTGCGACATTTCCTGCATTATCTACAGAAATTTCTGTGTACGAAGAATCGGTTCCAACTGGATTATCAAAATCAAAATTCGTACCTGCATCGTAGTCCAGTCCAGCCAAACCAATACCGGGGTTGTGGAATACATAGTGCGAATGTCCCGGATCATCTACTGTGTGGGTGTGTTGGCCCGCGGCACGATTTTCCAAATTTGAAAGCGCGGTACCCGCGGTGCCCGCAAGCGTGCCGCCAGATGGTTTTCCTACAAGATATCTTCCACGCGCACCCGTAAGCTCGCTCCAGCCGGTGGGACAGGAAGAAAGATTGAAAAACAAGACCATCCCCGAAGGAACAGAGGTGGGTATAGAAGTCCTGCAAGAACCCGCAATACACAACCCAGTCCCCCCACGAACCGATCCAGAAGCATATATGTCACCCCCACTTACACTCACGCCATAACTGGGATTTGATGTTCCAATGCCAACATTGTCGGAATCAAAATAAATAGAGGTTCCATTAACGCGCCAAAATGTCTTATCTCCCAAGGGGGGGTCCTGACTAGGCCCGGTAAATGCAGCGACGTTTATCGAAAAAACCGTCAGCGTTATCAAAATAACCACGATCATTCCAGCCATAAACCACTGTCCTTTTTCAGTTTTTCCCGTTAATCCTTTTTGCATATAAGGAGTTGCATATAAGGAGCGTTGGTCCCCACAACACTTCCGGCGTTGTTAATGGACACGCCTGTGTATGCGGTATCGGTTTCATCCTCAAGCCACGCAAAATCCATATCGTTGCCAAGCATCCCTCCTATCGTGCCGCTATAGGTTACATCAGTGTTATGAGCGTGACCCGGATCCGTAATATTGTGCGTGTGTTGGCCCACGGCACGATTTTCCAAATTTGAAAGCGCGGTGCCCGCGGTGCCCGCGAGCGTACCACCAGAAGGCAACCCAACCACATAACGCCCGCGCGCATTTGTATATTCACTCCATCCCGACGGACAGGAGGCAAGATTAAAAAACGAAACAGACCCAGTAGAAGCATCCCCCCAGCTGCTTCTGCAGTCAGATCCAATACACAGTTGAGATCCTCCACGAGCATATCCTGATGCATATATATCTCCACCGCTTACGCTCAATGCATATGCGGGTGTAGTGGTCCCAATACCAACACTTCCCGACGAATAGTAGGTTTTTGTTCCATTTAAAAGCCACGAATAGGGGTCGCCACCATCTGGTTCTTGATTAGGTCCGGTGAATGCAAACGCGAGCATACTGCCCAGCGCAATTGAAAGTAATATCGCTATTATAACAAGAGGTTTCCAATACATATGCTTATTGTATCACATCAGGGAGACCAGCTTACACTCACACCATCAACCGTAGGCGTGAGAGTATATCCTCCATCAGGATACAAAATAACTTTATATCTAAAGTAGCGATGATTGTTATGATAACGGGGATTGATAGTTATAGGACTTCCAACGTCGGTAGGAGAATAAAAAGTGAGGCCAGTGCCATCGGGTCCAAGATACTTCCAACCCGAAGAGCCGGCTACCGCCACTTTATAATCCGAAACCCCACATAAACCCGCGTCAAAACAATTGAAACTAATCCATCCGATGACATCGTTCCAAGCCCATCCCGAAAATTCTCCGGTTGTAGGATTTACATTCACCTGATAGCTATATGAAGAAGACGCGGTCGTGCTGTCAAAACTAATCCATCCGATGACATCGTTCAAAGCCCATCCCGAAAGATTCCCGGTAGAATCGTTTCTACTCACGCCATAATTTGATGTTACGCAAATATCTCCCGATGGCGAGGTCGCACAATCAAGAGAAATTTCTCCTATGTTGTCGTTGTTCGCATATCCTATAAGTTTTGAATCCTGAACCGCCACGCTCCCCGCCACATATCCAAAATCAATCCAGCCGATATAATCATTCCACGCGTAGCGGTACACCGTATCAATGGTTCCCGTAGCACTCCCGCCTGGACCCGAGGCGGAATTGGAAGACGCAACCTGAAATTTCACGTTTGTCCCGCTCGGTTTTGTGCCCGACCATACCAAAGCATTAAGCGTCGCCCCACCCGTTACTTGGCTATCAAACGTGGAAGAGTAAAGCGTCCCTTCGCTATTGGTGTCTGTTAGTTGAAGGGAGGTTCCATTCGTTATGTTCGTAGAGGAAGCAAAAAAATTATTTACCGTGGTTATGGGGCCTGCTTGACCTTCCCCCCCCGACCAGTCGGTTTGATAAAACAATTCGTTAGCGTAACGCGTTACCACGCGTTCAAGAGAAAGATTTCTTCCCCCCTCCCACTCAACAACACTTGTTATTTTTTTGCTGGAAGGATCTGTTGCGATTCCACTCTGCGGAAGACTGGTACAACTAGTCAGAGAACTTGTGGAGATTGATCCGACTCCACAACTATCTTTGTTCACCGCCGTAGTATAAAAATATTTTGTATACGCAAGACCCTGATATATTTGCTGGATTTCGCCCGCTGAAAGCGCTCTATTATAAATACGCACATCATCAAGATATCCTGACCAGCCCCCAGAAGACCCGGTACTCCCAAAATAATGGTCAATATCGGTGTGGGAATTCCCCCCAGGATACGGCGACGAATCTTTTAGAATTCCGTCTATCCACACTTCCATCGTTATATCATCAATAAGACCCACGGCATGGTGCCATTGATCATCCATAAACCCGGTTATCCCACTCACGGACGGGGTCCCCGACGCACTGTTATCCTTAAAAACGATAGTATCTCCCCATGTACCAAACTCTATACGATTTCCCCCGCTCGCGCTCCTTATCCAATAATTCCAGTCCGATTCCGTTTGCCCCCCTCCTTTAAACCACACGGAAAATGTCACATCGTTCCCGTAGGTAAGGGGCACGACATCCACATACTCGGTATCAGCGTCAAAGGAGAGACATGCGCCGATCTCACAAGACGAAGACGTGGTCCTTGTCGGAGATCCCGTAAGCGTGCCTGATTTTTCGTTTCCTGAATAATCATATGCTATCGTGCCAGTTGCCTCGTCAAAGCCCCACCTTCCCACAAGACCCGCCTCCACATCATCATAGACCACCCCCTCTTCCCCGCTTATCACAGTTGAAGAGGTTGCTCCAGACACAAGAAAATAGTGATTGGAAGAGCCCTCGGTAAGATCCGCGAGATTGTGCCAGCTTGAGCGAGTAAACGATTCCACCTTATTAAGTTGATCCAGCGCGAGGGATGCGGCAGTTTGGATAGTTCGGGTCTCAAAATTGTGTCGTATAACCCCCACAATCGCGACTGTTGCTCCAGCGATAAGGACCGTGCCTATACCAATCGCCACAAGCACTTCAACCAATAACTGTCCCTCTTCTTTTTTTAAATCAATAACTTTCATATAACGCTTGGACTTCTGAAGAAGAAAGTGCCCGATTGTAGACACGAACATCGTCAATTATCCCATCAAAGGGCCCGTTTCCCGCTGAAATATCAACACCATTTGAACTGACTATAAAAGATCCGCTCGCGGTAGACGTACTATTGAATGTTCCGTTTATAAAAAATGTGACAAGTGAACCGTTGTAAGTCGTGACAACATGACTCCATTGATTTTCTGAAACAGTACCAGATGACTGTTTATACACTCCGCCAGTAATATTTTGAGCGTAAAAACTAACCTTTCCCCCATCTTGTAAGTTGAGCCACCAATCATCCGCCGATCCATGTCGCGCCACTATGTCTCTGCGCGAAGACGTTGAACCAGTATCTGGACGGATCCAAGCGCAAATAGAAATTTCATTCGTAATAAGATCCCACGCAGAAGAATCTGAAATGGTCACCCTGTCATTGCTTCCGTCGAAATTAAGTCCATACCCTCCCCTGCTCGTTTCGCTCCAGAGAGGAGCATCATAAAAACTCCCGTTGCTTCCATAACTTGTCGCGTCATATATATTGGTCCCACTTGCTTCATCCATCGGCCAGTATCCCACCAAGCCCGTTTCTGTCCGCTTGGTAACTTTTCCATTGCTTCCGATAATAACATTTATCAAATCATCGCCTCCTGAACGCTTAATCATAATACTCTGAGCATTATCTGGGACACCCGTAATCGCCGTGAATATAACGACGGTTGAAGTCCCTGATATGGGGTTAGTAAATGAAGAAGCGGAACTTAGTTGCTCTGAAAGTATCACGCTGCTTGTCGCATAAACACTTCCCGAAAAAACCTCGTAGTAATCGTTAGTGGAGGTGCTGTTGGTAAAACGAACGCCCCACGCGCTCGCCCCCTCTCCAAAGACCGCTCTGTCTTGCGCGTTGCGTATCACCGCAACCACATTCTCAGCATCCAATTCAAAACTGTGTCTCTGCTTAAAACCAACAAAAAGAGGGACGGAGATTCCCGCAACAATCACAAACACCCCGATGGTAATAAGTAATTCGGTCAGGGTAAACCCACCCATTGATTTTCTTCGTTTTTGCATATTCTTTAAAACGTGCTCGTGAGCTGATACACCGGAATAATAACCGCAAGCGCGATAATGCCTATCACAAGTCCAATAAGAATAAGCATGACCGGCTCGACAAAAGATACCAGCGACTTCACTGACGACTCTATTTCGCTTGTATAAAAATCCGAAAGTGTTTTTAAAATCTCCTCCAAATGCCCCGATTTTTCAGAAACCGCGACAAGATTTGAAATCACTTTAGGAAATACCGGCTCACGACGAAACGCGTCGCCCACCGTTACCCCCTTAGCTATTCCTTCCCGAGCGATACGTATGAGCGCTTGTTTAAGCTCTGGCATTCCACTTGACGACGCGGATATCTCAAGCGCCTCTATAATTGGAATCCCCGAGGAAAGCAGGGATGAAAAAGTCGCGGAAAATCTCTGTAATGATATTTGTTTGATAACACGCTTCACAACTGGAACCCTCAACGCAAAGTCATATGCAAGCTGTTTACCAAGAAGCGTCTTGCTAAAGAAAAATACCGCGCCAACCACTAATACTATCAGAAGCGGAAGCAGCCAAATAAGATTTCCCCCCACAAAAAGACCCACGGCAAATACCAATTTAGAAAATCCTGGTGGCTCTAATCCCCCTCCCTGGAATACCCCCGCGATTTTGGGGATGGAAAAACTTACCAAGAGAATGAGCACAAGAGTTGCTACGATGAGCAAAATAACCGGATAGGTAAGCGCGGACTTTATTTTGTTATCCAGCTCCCGTTGCGACTCAAGCGAAACACTCAATTCCGCAAAAACCTTCTCAAGATTTCCCGAAACTTCTCCGGACTTTACAAGATTTACAAAGATGGGAGAAAACCACTTGGGATATTTGGAGAATGTCGTATAGAAAGGAAGCCCCTTTTCAAGGTTTGAGCGTATTTCTTGAAGTAACGATCGAACCGCGGGTTTATCAAAATCTTCTATTAAAATATCAATTGCTTTGAAAAGATCGGTACCCACCTTCAACATAAGCGCAAGATATTTGGTTAAAAACACCTTGTCCTCAAGCGTTATTTTCCCTCCGCCAAAACTCTCTTTGAAAAAACCCCTCTTGCCACGCTGTTTAAGAATGAGCGGCTTAAGACCCAAACGCGATATTTGGGAAAGCGCCTCGGCGTTTGTCGCCGCGTCCAATTCTCCTTCGGCAATGCGTCCGTTGGGTTGTACTGCTTTATAATAAAATTTCATACTATTGACTCATAACACATAGTTGGGTAGCAACAACAGAAAACACGAAAATCAAACGCCACCCTACTCCCTAATAACCCGAAGCACTTCTTCAAGGGTCGTCATACCAACCCCCGCTTTTCGAAGTCCGTCCTCAAACATAGTCGCCATTCCTTCCTTTTTTGCCATTAGTACAAGATCGTCAAGAGTGAAGTTCGGATCAACGATCACCTTGCGCATCGCCTCTGTTACCTCAAACGCCTCGTAAATACCCAAACGCCCACGATATCCTGTATCGTTACACGTTTTACATCCTTTCCCTCGATACAAACGCCTGGGAAGTTCGGCCTCGGGGAGATTAAGTGTCTTCATCTGCTCCTTTAGTGACGCAAGTACTTTCTCGTCGGGCTGGTATGACTCAATGCAATCAATACAAACGCGACGGACAAGGCGCTGTGCCAACACGAGGTTGAGAACTGCGGCAACCAAGAATGGAGGGATGTTCATGTCCACAAGGCGAGGAATCGCCGTGGGAGCATCATTCGTGTGAAGCGTGGAGAGTAGCAGATGTCCCGTGAGCGCGGCATTTACCGAAATTTCCGCGGTCTCTTCGTCGCGAACTTCACCCACCATGATAATATTCGGGTCCTGTCGCAGAATAGACCTTAGGCCAGAAGCAAATGTGATCCCCGCAATCGGGTTGATCTGAATCTGATTTATGTACTTAATATTATATTCAATAGGATCTTCGATGGTTACGATATTGACCTGCGGACGATTAAGTATGTTAAGAATCGCATACAATGTCGTCGTCTTACCAGAACCCGTGGGTCCCGTGACAAGAATCATACCGTATGTCTTCTTTATGCTTTCTTCAACAAGTTTAATGGTATCATCAAGCATTCCAAGCTCAGAGAGAGAAAGCGGCCGTTGCGCGGACGTGAGAAGACGCATTACAATTTTTTCTCCATACAGCGTCGGGATAACAGATACACGCACATCGATCACCTGCTGTCCAACCTGGAAGCGAAATCGGCCATCTTGTGGCTTTTGGTGTTCGTCCACTTTAAGGCCAGAAAGAAGCTTGATACGCGCCACTACAGGCATATGCACCTCCTTGGGGATACGCATCATCTCATACAAAATACCGTCAATGCGAAAACGTACTAAAATGATGTCGGCAAGCACTTCCCAATGCACATCTGACGCGCGCAATGACGCGGCGTAGGATATAAGATTATTCACGATATCGACAATGGGAAGCTGAGCCGCCGCCTCTTCCTCGTTCTCGGTTCCCGCTGCCGCTTCAAGCGAGGCGCGAATCTTCTTCTCTATGATATTCTTGAAATCTTCCGTAAGCTGTCTCCCGTAGAGAGAGAATCCCTTCGAGAGATCTTCTGGTGACGCAAGAAAGGGGCGAACCTTCGTGCTAAGCTTTTTTTCCAGAAATTCTAGCGTAGGAAGATCGGAAGGGTCTTGCATCGCAACATCAAGCACCCCATTCTTTTCTTGTGCAAACGCGATAATCCCTTTTTCTCTGGCGAATTTTTCATCAACACGCGCAAGAACTTCCTGATCAACTCCTCGCGAAGAAAGATCCGCTCTTTCGACTCCAAGGTGTTTTGCCAAAAGATTGTATAAAAAATCCTGCGTAATAACGCCTTTTGAAACAAGTACATCTCCCACCGATTGGTTCATTCTCTGGGCTTCTGCGAGCGCAGCATCAAAGTCCTGGTCGCTGACAAGCCCCTGAGAAAGAAGCGCCTCTTTTAGTTGTTGAGGAGGAAATGGAACCATAACAAATTTAGAAGAACGGCGTTAGAGTACCAGGAGATTCCACAGGGTATCTCCCTGTAACACCATCACGCTTATAAGTATAGCAAAGAGCGCGACCGGAATCCAAAAGAATCGGGTTGAAACTCTTTCATGCGCTCCCCTGATAATCGCATATACCAAGGACAAAACAACGAATGCGAGAATAAATAAAACCACAAAGAAAAAAGATGCGGGCCAGGGAATTGACCCAATAACCGCGGCACCTAGCCATGGCTCATATTGGTAAAAGATGCTTCCTTGTTTTTTTGCGTTGTAATGAGTCGCCCACAAGTAAAATGCGGTACCTATTCCGATTGATACAAAAAGTGGAAACCAGTACCGCACTCCCACAAGACCCACGAAATATACAAAGGGCTGATGAGGCGGCAAAAGGAGCCGACCCCACTCGTGCGCAAGAAGCGCTTTATGTTGCGCGATGGAGAATATGAGAGCAGCGCACAGGGACGTCCCCCACCCAATCATCGCATATATCCATGGTTTTTTTTGTAAAAGAGAAAACTGGCGCAACGGTAGTTGCGCCAGCCCAAGAAATACTATCAATGCAAGAGACCAAATCAGCATTACTTAGAGAGATTGTCCAGTAAATACCTCATAGAAACACGTCGCTTCATCATATGACGAACAGGTATTGGTAGAGCCCCCGTCGGTTGTCATATTATTTTTATACTTTTCGCTCTCCAAACGAGCCACTATCTTATAAGCCGAATTCGTTGCTGTCGATTTATATCCGTACGCATATACCGCATTGTTAACCGGGTCAAAAGGCAGAGCGCCAAGAGGAGACCCCCCCGTCATACCAGAAAAGTTGATATTCACCCATCCAACCCCCGTTACTCCAGTTGTTGAGTTCGCCGCACACGTCCATCCCGTGGGGTCGTTTGTATAGTCCACCATACATGTGGTAGTTGCCGACAACGTTCCCGTAGTATCTGTCGCAAGCCACAAGTTAATAGCGCTTCTCACCGCATCAAGGTCAGCGAGACGCTGTGAATCGCGCGCCTGCTTGAGCAATTCAGCGGGGTTTAAAACGACTACCACCGCGGCTGTCAAAATTGCCAGAATACCGATAACGATAAGCAATTCGACAAGTGTAAAACCTTTCTTCATATCCATAAAACTTATTGATAATAATTATATCTCTTTTTATTATACACCTCTCACAGAAAGATGCACAATCCTTTGTGGATAACCACCCTATCCCTTGGAACTTTTAAGAAACTCCAGCACGTTGTTCACTAAATCATCTATGGAAGTCTTGGCTTTTATAAAATACTCAACGGCTCCCAGCTCTTGTCCTCGCGCCACATCTTCTGGTTGTCCCAAGTTTGATACGATAATAACCGGCGCGTTTTCCAGCTGAGGGTCTTGCCGAATCTGCTCCATCACCTCGAACCCCGATTTCTTTGGTAAAATAAGGTCAAGAAGAATCACATCTGGTTTTGTATTTTTGAGCGAATCAATCGCTTCTTGTCCATCATGCGCATGCACCACTGAAATGCCCGCTTTTGCAAACCGGTTTTTTAACAGAGAGGAGAGAAACTGATCATCCTCAACAAGTAATACAAGTTTTGTTTCCGCCATAAAGATCTTTTCAATAGAGAAATGATGATAGAGAAATGATGTCTAAGAATAGCACACCCACGCATAAAACAAAACACCCCCAAATGGGGATGTTTTGAATGAAAAGCTTTTTGGTTATCCCAATGCGATTCCAATATTACTACTGGAAAGCCGAGACTTAAGGATCATCGGCCAACTCCTTTCGCCACGAGGGCGAATCGACATTCTCTAGTAATTGATTCACGCACAGCTTCCGCTACACGTGCCTTGTTACGACTTCACCCGTGTCACCGAGCTCACGTTAATCCGCAAAAGCGAACTTTACGTGCTCCCAGCTCCCCTGGTGTGACGGGCGGTGAGTACAAGACTCGAGAACGTATTCACCGCGGCGTGCTGATCCGCGATTACTAGCGATTCCGGCTTCATGGAGTCGAATTGCAGACTCCAATCCGAACTGGGGCTGGTTTTTTGGGATTGGCTCCGTCTTGCGACTTGGCAACCCTTTGTACCAACCATTGTAGCATGAGTGTCGCCCAGGGCATCAAAGGGCCACGCTGATTTGACGTCATCCCCTCCTTCCTCCCAAAAAATGGGCAGTCTCGTCTGACACATATAACAGACGATAGGGGTTGCGCTCGTTAACCCACTTAAGGGTACAACTCAAGCCACGAGCTGACGACAACCGTGCAGCACCTGCTCTACCGTTCCAAGTAAACTCAGAAGGCCTCGCCTTTCAGCAAGGTTTCGTTAGAGTTTCAAGCCCTGGTGAGGTGTTTCGTTTATCATCGAATTAAACCTCATGCTCCACCGCTTGTGCGAGTCCCCGTCTATTCCTTTGAGTTTTAGTCTTGCGACCGTACTTCCCAGGCGGTCCGCTTAACGCGTTAGCTTCGCCACTGAGAGGGTCGATACTCCCAATAGCTAGCGGACATCGTTTAGGGCGTGGACTACAAGGGTATCTAATCCTTTTTGCTCCCCACGCTTTCGCGCCTCAGAGTCAGGAGTGCCCCAGTAAGCCGCCTTCGCCTCTGGTGTTCCGCACGATATCAACGGATGTCACCCCTACACCGTGCGTTCCGCTTACCTCTGACACCCTCAAGACCGACCGTATCCCATGCGGCCGTACCGTTAAGCAGTACGATTTAACATGAGACGCATCGGTCCTCCTACGCGCCCTTTACGCCCAATAAATCCGGATAACGCTCGGGGTCTCTGTATTACCGCTGCTGCTGGCACAGAGTTAGCAACCCCTTATTCCTGTGGTACCGTCAACCCAGCACTTTATTGCCGTATCATGCTTCCATACGATACAACAAACACCGCAACAAAGTGCTGGGCTTCTTCCCACAGAAAAGCAGTTTACAATCCGAAGACCTTCATCCTGCACGCGGCGTCGCTCCATCAGGCTTTCGCCCATTGTGGAATATTCTCGACTGCTGCCACCCGTAGGTGTACGGCCCGTGTCTCAGTGCCGTCGTCGGGGAACACCCTCTCAGGCCCCCTACTGGTCGTAGCCTTGGTGAGCCGTTACCTCACCAACAAGCTGATCAGACCTAGGCCCATCCTCAAGCGGATTACTCCTTTACCCAGCACTTTCTTTGTACTACAACAAACTATTTATCGCTCGTTTTTTAATATGAGTTCGCGCGTTTCCATAATGCTTTAACATATGTTCACGCACATGAGCGTCCTTTTCTGATCTATATCCTTCAAGATACACCACCACCCACGGTACACCGTGTTTGGTGGCGTCAACCTTATAAGAGTTGTGAGCAGAAAGTCGCTGAACTATATTATGGGTCATACCAAAGTAGAATTTTTTACTCTTTCTACTTTGTAGAATGTACACATAATGCATACATAAATTATAGTACAAAGAAAGTGCTGGGACTATCGGGAATTAGCCAACCTTTCGGCTGGTTATGCTCGACTCGAGGGAAGGTAACCAAGGTGTTACTGACTCGTTCGCCACTCCCAGCTCCAGTTCTTGCGAACTGGGCTGAGCGTTCGACTTGCATGCCTTATCCACGCCGCCAGCGTTCATCCTGAGCCAGGATCAAACTCTCAAAAAGATACGAACTAACACAGACTGTCGACCCACAATGGGAATATCAATCTGTGTTAATCCGTATCCTGGCATTAGGACAACCAAAAAACTTTCCATGATTTTAATAGGACTCTTCGTTTCTATTATCAAGGAACACTCCCTTGCGGGAGGTAAGGGGAAGTATAGCAAACAACTCCAAAGAGTCAAGGGCGTTGACTAATCACGTATTGGCGAGTATTATCTATTGATATGAAAAAAGACATCCACCCGGAATATAACCCCAAAACAAAGGTAACCTGCGGATGCGGCAACACCTTTTACGTTGGCTCAACCCAGAAAGAAATCCGGGTCGAAATTTGCTACGCGTGTCACCCTTTCTATACGGGTAAGGAGAAACTTATCGATTCAGCGGGGCGTGTAGAGAAATTTAAAGCTCGAAGAGAGAAGGCGGCAAAAACTACCACCAGAAAAAAGGCGGAGAAAAGAGCCACAAAAACAACGAAGCGTACGAAATCAAAGTAGAAAATACTACTTTACAAAATTCCAAACATGTTTGTTTGGTTTTTTGTTTTTAGTAGTTTACAATCAATATACTATCCACACATCAACCAATGGAACAACGTGATATACACAAGATAATCCTCGAGGTACGCGCGGGAGCTGGGGGCGATGAAGCGGCTCTCTTTGCGGGGGATTTGGTGAATATGTATGAAAAATATGCCATCTCTCGGGGATGGAGATTTAGCGAACTCGATTCAACACCGGGAACGCTCGGGGGGTATAAAACATTCATCGGTAAAATAGGGGGCGACAACGTGTATGAGGATCTAAAACAGGAGTCGGGAGTACATCGAGTACAACGCATCCCCTCAACGGAAAAGAGTGGGCGCGTTCACACCTCTACCGCGTCGGTTGCTATTTTACCTCAGGTGGAACCAACCCAAGTTGAGATTAACCCCAGCGACCTTGAGATATCTTTCTTTAGATCTTCGGGTCCGGGCGGGCAAAATGTGAATAAAGTTGAAACAGCAGTAAGAATATTACACAGACCAACCGGTGTTGTTGTTGCGTCTCAAAATGAACGCTCACAAAGTGCAAACAGAGAAAATGCAATGAGTACCCTGCGTTCAAAACTCTATGAAGAAATGCAACGCCAGCAGGCAAATTCTTTGGGTGCTTTACGCAAAGAACAGATAGGTTCGGCTGACCGATCTGAAAAAATCCGCACCTGGAATTTCCCTCAAGATAGGATCACGGATCATCGCATTGGAAAAAAGTGGCACAACATTGAACGAATACTGGGAGGAGATTTAGCGCCAATTATAAAAGCGTTCAAAAAATCCGCCTGAGGGGGCGGATTTTATCCGTTTATCCAACCCATACCTACCTGGTTGCCTCGTATATCGCAAGAACCTCATCAGAAGAAAGTTCTCTATTGTAATAACGGGCATCATCCATATACCCGTCAAGTATATTATTCGAACTACAATAGTTTGTTGAAAGACATCCAAATCGCGTTGCGTGAGTATACCCAATACTAGTCACCGTTCCAGCGGTACTATTACTGTTGTTACTCGCAACCCCGTCAACATATATAACAACCTGCTGTTCAGAATAATCCCACGTTGCAACAATATGATGCCAACCAGCGTCACTAAGAGCCGAGGTTGCCGCGCTTTTTCGATAATTTGACGTATTGTTAGAAATTGTAAATACAACCGCGTCGTCTGAGTTCATAAGAAGACCGTATCCTGTGGTGGACTCCCCCTGAGGCCAGGTCATATCTCCAGAGATTTTTGTAAGCCCCCCTTTTTTGGTCCCCGCGTCTCTCTTCCCCCAAAACATTATAGTCATATCGCCAGTTCCCGGATTAAGATTGCTACTGTGAGCAATCTGGACGTAATTGTCGCTCCCATCAAAAACTCCTGCTTGGTTTATTTGACCTGTTGTAAACCCTATCCCCCCATATCCGGTACCAGTGTATGACCCGACCGCGCTCGCCCATGAATTATCCATCTTCCAATGGGCAACCAAGCTTGTATTCACGTCCGTATAGAACGAAACAGCAGATCCGTTTGTAGTTCCTCCATCGTTCTGAGCAACAAGCCGAACATAATATTGAGTTCCTCCGCTCAATCCGGTCAAAGATGCCTGCGCGGCCACTGCTTCCGACCCACTTCCTGCTGATTGCGGACTCGTGGAACTTCCGTATGAAAGGGTGGTACCATATTCAAACCAATAAGTGGTCGCGTTTCCGTTTGGATTCACTGTTCCATTTGCCGTTACTGCCGAATATCCGTACGCAGTATCACTCGCAACCGAGGTTACAACGGTAGGAGCATCGATCAGTTCTGGTTCAGTTGCCCCTCCATACACTGTCGTAGCTACAAGAGAGGTGTTTGTCCATAGTTGATACCTGTCGTTGATATTTTGACTCACCCCAAGCGCAATAGCTTGATACTTGCTTGATTCCACTCCAGCGGTTAAGGCCCAACTTCCTCCGGGGGTGTAGGTATAGAAAAGATCAGTTGAAGTGGTATTGGTGGGGTCAATAGGAAGCGCGCCCACCGAAAGCGCCCCACTGGAAGCAAAATTAACCGGCACCCACCCAGTTCCATTGACATTTTAAAGATTGGCGGAAGTGACACAGGCATATGACCATCCGGAAGGAAGATTTGGGAGTCCAAGATTTGCGCATCCCGAATCGGTATCGGGCACTGACACATAAACCGTCGAAGCGGTACCAAAATTGATTGTTGGATCGACCGCTTCTAAGGTAGAGAGCGCCTTGTTGAGCGAAGAAAGGTCTTGGATTCGTTTGGAATCGCGTGCTTGTTTGAGATATTCAACTGGATTAAGCACGACAATAACTGCCACGGTGAGAATAGCCAAAATACCTATAACGATGAGTAACTCGACCAAAGTAAACGAAGCGGAGTGAGAAACCGTCGACCTATCCCATAGAAAATGGCGACGCATCTTCTTCTGAGAGGTAACAATAAGAGGTTTAACAAAAGCAAGAAAACCCGTTTCCGCGAATTTTTTTAGAATCATTATTCTTTCTCGGTCTAGCTGTTTAAGACATCTATATCCTCCTGAAACTCCTGCGCACGCGAAACTGCGCGAGCACCATAACTATTAAGATAATACTGCCACCTTCCGCCCGCGTAATAACGTGCGGCCGCGACTTTTTCTTCATACAGCGTCGCATTGGCCGCTCCCGCATCCTGAAGATACAACGCGGTCGCCATAAACGCGTGCATATTGTTCCACGGCGAGGGAGGATTCGCTCCCGTGAGCTTCGCTATCTTATCACGATACAACATCCACGTTGAGGGGATAAACTGCGCCGGTCCCATCGCCCCCCCGTACGCGCCATCGCGAGGAATGGGGCAGGATACAAGCGTCGTATGAGGATCAAGCCCTAATTCTTGAGTGATTTCAAGGAACGCCGGAATGTCGCGCGTAGGATGCATGGTAGTAGCATTTGAAGCCCTGTCGGGGTAATAAGGATTTTGGTCATACACACAACGCCCCACATTTCTTCCTAGCGCCGATTCTCCATCTAACACCGCTAAAATAAGCGCGGCGCGCACTCCCGTGGCGTCTTGCGCTATTTTAGCGAGACGATACGCCTCTCCAAAAGAAAGCTCTCCCCCTCCTATCAACTCATAAATTCTGCTCCGTATTTCCGCCGCGTTTTTTTTCTTTTCTTCTAAAATTTGCTGATACTTTGCCTCTTGTCCCTTGGTCTCTTGCAATAATTGTTTCTTTGCTGATTCCGTTTGCGCAATGGAAACTTTTTGTGCCTCTTGATATCTGCGCAATTCGTTTACATCCTCATATTCAAGCGCAAGCGCCTCTTTCTGGTTTATAAGCTGAGTTTTCAACTCCACCACCTTCTGGAGAGAAATTCTGAGATTGTCCTGAAGCACAAGGAGGTTGTTCAAATCCAAAAAGAAGTCCGAGAGTTTTGGGTTGGCGATAATCATTTCAACCATAGTCCTGTTCTCACTCTCATAAAGATTTTGTAAAATAGCGGTTATTGATTCTCTGTGTTGTTCAATATCAATTTCAGTTTGTGAAATTTTTTCTTTTGTGGAACCTATGTCTTTATCTAACTTCTGAAGGTTGAGCGTGATGGCTCTAATCTGAAGATTGAGCTTTTTTATCTTGTCGTTGAGACGCGTGATCTCTCCCTCTAAGGTTCTTCCCTGTTGTTTATATTCATCGACGGTACTCTCATACTGAGCTATCTGTTGCTCAAGCTCTTTAAGCTGCGCCTCCAGCTGCGCTCTCTCTGTCTCTTTGCTTGAGGCAGCTAAAAGAGTGCTTCTGTTTATGGGAGCATTCACCGACCCAAACACAAAAGAAAGCACAAAAAACGACACACACGCATAAGATATTATCTTCCTAAGTGGCAACACAAAAACCCCCCTTTCTTTTAGATTAATCAAGGTATGGGTTCTTTTTTCATCTCGTGCGTACCTCAAAGAGCGCACATCGCTGCACCTTTTCATACACACAGTATAACAAATCCAAAAACAAGGGGGTAGTTGAAAAACGCTCCAGCTTTTTAGCTGGAGCGTTTAAAGTTATTCTCCTTCTTTTTCTCCCCCTGTTTCCTTCTCTGACTTTTCTTCTTCCCGCAAAGCCCCCGGTTCTTTCTCCTCTTGGACTGATGCCTCTTCTGGAATTTCTTCTGGTTCTTCCTCCTTCTGTTCGGTAATGGTCGCGATAACCGCGTCTGGTTCGGCGGTAATAGTCACTCCAGAAGGAACAGAAAGGTCTTTCACGTGAATTGAACTGTGGAGTTGCGCGAGTGACGACAGATCAACTTCTATGTCGTGAGGGAGATCTTTGGGCAATGCTTCTATTTCAAGCTCCTCCAACGCTTTCACGAGGATTCCACCCTGCTCTTTGACTGCGGGCGCTTCACCCACAAAACGCAAAGGAACTTCGGTAGTAATTTCTTCATCCATTTTTACCCTATAAAGATCAACGTGAATCACGCGCTCTCCCAATGTATCGTATTGTACGCCATAAATAAGCGCCTGATATTCCTCTTTCTCTAGGACCACCGTCACGATACTGCTCTCTCCCGCATTTTCATACACACGCATAAATTCTTTTGTTGGAAACTTTATATGAACATTTTCAACGCCGTGCCCATAAAGTTCAGCGGGAATAAAGCCTTCGTTAAGAAGGTTTTTTGCGCTATGGCCTAGTTTTATTCTCTTTTGAGCTTCTATTCTCTCCATACAAATAAGCAGGGGCATAATACCCCAGCCCCCACAAAAAGGCAAGGGATTTACTGGTGGCATCCCTAATCAATGACCTCAAGCGAAGATCCCGCCTCAAATAAGGATGATGAATTCCCCCCATCTGTAGTTATTTTGTCGCTCGCTCCCCCAGAACTATATTTTTCCGACTCAAGTGTCGTATTGAGCTCAAAAAAATCCCCCGAAACCGCGTAGCGATAATATCTTCCCCCGGTTACTTCGTTAAGTGGATCAATGGGGAGCGCTCCCGCCCGCAACGAGGAAAGATTGACCGGTATCCACCCGGTTCCATCACTCTTCCTAAGATCTGATTCTGAGGTCACACAATGATATACCCACGATCCCCCCAACGAAGGCAGGTCCAGAGAGGCGCATGATGAGGAAGAAGCATCAACGAGAGAAACATAAAGCGTATCAGAAGTCCCCATACTGTCTACCCTCTGTCCGCTGTATTGATATCGAGAAAGGAGCGCCCGAAGATCTCCCATATGAGCCAGGCGTTTAGTGTCTCTGGCTTGTTTTAGATATTCCACGGGATTTATTACCACAATAACCGTTGCGGTAAGAATCGCGATGATACCCACGGTGATGAGCAGCTCGGTAAGCGTAAACCCTTTTTTGTCTTGTATGTTCATACTCTACAGCCCCCAACAAAGATGAATGTGGTCCTCAATGATCCTTTGGAGAGATTTCTCCACATCAGGAAATATCTTATAAGGAGCTATTTCTTTTTGATGCGAGAGAAGCGCAAGGTCAAGCCCCTTGCGCCACGCCACGCGCAACTCGGTGCTTATATGTACCACTGTTATGCCTTCTTGAATCGCTTCTTGAATTTGTGATTTTTGTATGCCAGACCCGCCATGCAATACCAGGGGAACTCCACATTCTTTAGAAATGGAACCCACGAGAGGTATGTTAATGGCGGGATTGGGCGCATGAGAAAACATTCCATGAAGATTCCCCACCGCCGGAGCAAGCATATCAACACCCGTGCGGGATACGAAATCAGACGCTTCTTGAGGCGTGGTAAAATCCTCTTCTTTGAGCGCCGCCCCTTTTGGCGCGGAATCTAAAAGTACCGAGCCAGAACCGATATATCCCAATTCTCCCTCAACCAATACATCGGTCCCGTTTTGATAGTTGTACGAATGAACAAATTCAACTACATGTTTGGTGTCTGCAATGTTTTCTTCGATATGCTCCTTCCCCGCGTCAAAAAGAACCTCATCGAAACCCGCCTCAACCGCCTCTCTGATTCTCTCAAGTGAATGAGTATGGTCTGCGTTGAGATACATACGGACACCCTCTGAACGAAATTGCTTCACCAGAGCCACAATACGGGCCACGCCCCAAAAATCCCTCTCCCCCTCCGAGACCCCCACCATAACCGGCACTTCGTACTTTTTTGACGCGCGAGCCACGCCATACAACATAGTGAGATCCGATACATTAAAATGAGGGAGAGCTTTCTTTGTCTCTCTTGCGTATTTAATTTCTTGACGAAGCGATTGCATCTTCTATGTGTTTTTTTGTAATAATGCCTTCCACAATAGTGAGCTTTATGAGTTCCTCCATTGTCTCTTCTCCCACATAAGAAGAAAAAATTTTATTCCAGAGAGCTTCCTGATGGTGATAAAGATATTTTATCATTTCCTTTTTCTGTACTAACGACATTGCCGTGTCCACCAGATTAAAACTTACCAAAACTTCAATGCCGGTATTAGTAGGGAAATAATCACCCACCCAGTTGAGGTCCTCCCAAAACGCAAGGTCCTTAATTCCCAAATGTTCTCCCAATTGCGAGAGGATGTGCTCCGCCCGTTCCCAGTGAAGCGCCTCTGGGTCGACGTGCGGGACAAACAAGCGCCAATCATTTTCGTCATCTTTCGCAAGATAACGCTGAACCACAAGCCAATCCCCCTCCCCAAGCGCTCCCTTTTCGTCTCTGATATCTCCCCGAAGGAGTGATACGAGCCGTTCTGAAAACGCATCCATTTCTGCGGCTCTCGCGAAAAGATCCGAATAGAAAGGAACCTCGTTGAGATAGTGACTCAGCAGCGCAACGGTTCTAATAAGCTCCCCCTCAAAATGTAATCGGGTAGGTATAATAAATATGATTCCAAGCTCTTTAAGATGGCTTATATTATGATATTTTTTCCTCACAAAACGTTCCGCTGCTTTTTGCCATTTTTCACTTATGGCAATCAATTCTATGTCGCGCTCTTCAAAATCACCCGGGGTAAGCTTGGCGTAATGAGGAAGCAATGTGTTATTTATCCACGGGATCCCCTCTACAAACCGTATGCCCGCGGCAATTTCTCTCCAATCCTCCTTGGCAAACATCTCAGATACTGAAGTATACCCCAGTACTTCCATAATTTTCTTAGGTGGTTCTTTTTCAAGAAGTTCCACAAAACATTCTTTTTTCAAGAAGAAGCCCTTTTTGCGAGGAGAGAGCGTCAAGAGATGTTCGTTTATGACTGTACATCCCTCAAACGTCCCACACTCGGGATTCCCCATTGCCCGTGCCATGCTCGCGTTATCTTTCGCGATGCGCTCAATAAGAGCATTGTAAATCTTTCTTGCGGTTGTAACATTTGGGATCTCGAGTTGCGCGAGACGCGCGCTCATGCGCTCCTCATTCTCTCTGCCTATCTGGTCCATGACCCCACGCTTTCCCGTAAGCAAACCTAGCTGTCGTTCGATGTCTTTAATCGTATCTCTGTCCGCACGCAACACTCGGGCTATTTTTTCAAAATATTCCATATCTTATTTTATTTACTCGTGGGAGATACGCGGATATTAAATCTCCGCCACCTCTTCTCTTTTTGAAATTTTTTAAAAGACATAATGCCCGCGGTACCCCCGGGAGTTTCGACTACTGACGTCGCATTTGCCGACGCGAACGCAATAGCACGTTTTATCACCTTGGGTGTATATTCCCCCCTTTCTCGCGCCAAGACCGCAACAAACCCGCTCCCAAACGCATCCCCCGCACCGGTCCTATCCACTCTTTTCTTCTCCTTAAACACACCTGCTTTATATACTCGCTCCCCATCAGAAACCATAACGCCCCTTTCTCCTTGGGTGATTGCTACAATTCCAGGGACCATACTGTCAAGTTTGTTAAACACGCGCGCGGACTGAGAAAAAGGGACCCCAACAAGTTTTGATGCCTCGGTCTCGTTGAGAACTAGGAATGAAATTTTTGAAAGTTGCGCCAACAAGTGCTTTTTCCCTTTCGAGATATGGCGTCCACTAGGATTTAAAGCGACGCGGATATTATTCTTCTGGGCATACGCAAGAAGCGCATCAAGCTCCTTATATGAATCGCCAGAGAGAGATACATACCACCAACGAGCCTTTAGTTCTTTCACCAAGGCGGAAGAAAGAGAAAACGAGTTTAATGCCCCATGATATGTAATGATGCTCCTCTCACCCCCTTGCACAAAAAGGACTGACATAGGAGAAAATTCTCCTTTGGATTTTTCAAGAAAACAGACATCTATCCCCTCTCTCTTTAATGCGTTTAAAATTGCTTCTGCTACCGCGTCGTCTCCTATTCTTGAAACAAGCGCCGTTGAGAAATTATTCCTCGCAAAGGTAACCGCGGCATGCGCGGCGTTCCCCCCGAGCGTAGGCACCATATTTTCCCCCGCGTATTTTTCTCCGAAAGGAACCAAAAGCGCCTTTTTCGACGCTACCCGAGGAAAGCGAATTGTAGGGAACTCAGTTCTAAAAACCAAATCATACGTGGTTGACCCTATTGCGATAATATCTTTCATAAAAACCATTTACTTACGGGAGGAAAAAATCCCCATACACAACCCCCCCACAAACGCGGCGAGGGATGTTATTAAAAATATATTGAGTATTGTGTGAAGATTCTGAACATATACTTCCCACGCCGGATGAGAAGAAAAAGAATATAAAAAACCACTCAAAAAAATAGTGAATACCGCCCACCACGCAAGCATTACCGCTATTCCGCCAAAAATTGTTCTAATTATCATTCGTATATCCATGATTATTTTTTCTTTATAACTTTTTGAGCGGCAGCAACAATATCTTTAACATCAAGATGATACTTCTTCCATAGCTCGTGAATGGTCCCCGATTGACCGAACATGTCCTGGACACCCACCATCTCGACAGGGATCGGAAATTTCTGCACAAGTAACTCCGCGATAGCCGAGCCAAGCCCACCAATTACCGAATGCTCTTCAACCGTTACTACTGCCCCTGCTTTTTTCGCCCACGATATAATCGCTTTCTCGTCGAGGGGTTTTACGGTGTGGCTATTCACAACCACGCTGCTTATACCTTTTTTCTCAAGTTCCTTGGCGGCAAGAAGAGCGTTATGAAGAAGTGGCCCCGCACCGATGATACATACATCAATTGATTTCTTTCGTGTGGGTTGCCAAAGAAGTTGGGCTTTCCCTATGAGAAATGGGCTTTCGGGCGTAGTGATAATAGGTGTCTTCTCCCGAGTAAGTCTAAGATACAAAGGCCCCCATGTGTGTACCGCCGCTCGCACTGCCTTTTGCGCTTCATACGAATCAGCAGGAACTACCACCTTCATATTGGGCATCACTCGCATAGTAGCTATATCCTCTATTGGCTGATGGGTAGCCCCATCTGGCCCCACCGAAATGCCTGAGTGATGCCCCGCGATTTTGACGTTGCTATCGTTATACGCAATCGTAGTACGAATTTGTTCCCAGTTTCTCCCGGGAGAAAATGTCGCGTAGGAGTTAATGAATGGAATTTTCCCAGATATTCCAAGCCCCGCCGCGATTGTCGCCATGTTTTGTTCTGCAACTCCCACCTCAAAGAAGCGTTCCGGATACACGGAGCGAAATCCCGACACGCGAGTAGAATCTTCAAGATCCGCGACGAGCACCACCACATCTTCATTTGACCCAACCTCCAAAAGTCCCTTCCCGTACCCATCGCGAAGGGCCTCCTCATCAAAGGATGCGTCAAATATCTTGTGGTTAAGTTTTGCGTCAGGATTGAGCATGGGTAGAACTAGGAACGCTTACGCGCGATAGACCAGTGATAAAGAAAGAGGGGCGTACCGACAATCATCATCGCCAACGCACTGGCGGCTTGGCGCTGACGCTGTGCCGACCGCTCTTCTTTTTCGTATGTTTCCAATTCCTCTTGAGAAGGTTGCGCGGTTTTCTCTCCCTCAATTGCCATGGGGATTGGATATCGCACATAAGTATCAGCTTTCGTAAACACCCACGCCTTCAGAGCTAAATTCACCAATTGAACCGATCCAATGATAACCAACACCAACCCGATAGCCGAAAAAAGATAAATGTATATTCTTTTGATCCACTCCATAAATAAATTTTTAAAAATTAAAAATAAAAGTTCAAATCTCGTTTTTTATCAATCGTGCTCCGACCGTATCTTACCGCCAAGTTTCCTTAACTGTTTAAGGGCTTCTCTCGCCTGTGTTCTGTTGGGGGGTATTCCGTGCCAATGAAAATCACGCTCCATAAAATCGACCCCTTTTCCAGGAATAGTGTGGGCCATAATAAGCGTGGGCCTCTCAAACACTGCCTTGGCTTCATACACCGCGCCAACAAACTCTTCAATATTATGTCCGTCTACATCGATAACATTCCACCCAAATGATTCATATTTGTCTCTAATAGACCCCAGGGGCATCACATCCTCGGTAAACCCGTCTATCTGAATATTGTTTCGATCCATGATAGCGGTGACAGAGCTAAGTCGATACTTCGCCGCTGCCATAACCGCTTCCCATACATTCCCCTCGTTGTGTTCACCATCAGACATCACTACGTACGTTCTATATTTTTTATTATTAAGGCGACCCGCTAAGGCAATTCCTATTGCTTGAGAAAGCCCGCTTCCCAAAGGCCCTGAGGTGGTTTCGATGCCGGGAAGAGATCCCCTGTGCGGGTGCCCTTGCAAGCGGGACCCCAGTCTGCGAAGCGTCTTTAATTCCTTGAGCGGAAAGTATCCCGCGCGCGCAAGCGCCGCGTATTGAATCGGACAAATATGTCCGTTTGAAAGTACCAATCTATCGCGGTCATCCCACAAAGGTTTCTTTGGGTTATGAGTCAGGATATGAAAATAAAGAGACGAAAAAACCTCCGCCATACCCAAAGGACCGGCAGAATGACCGGAACCTGCTTTTACTAGCATCTCAATCACATCACTACGAAGATGATTCGCGATCGTATATAAATCCTTGAGACGTTTATCGGATAAGAAGACCATGTAAGATTATATCAGTTGTAATGCCTCAAACGCGGCGTAATGATCAGAAGAATTCCATATGAACGAGCCGGAGACCACCGCATCCGCTCCTGCCTGTTTTGCATCACGCGCCACTTCGGGCGTTACGCCACCATCAATTGATATTGTAACATTGGGATACTTCTCTTTCAAAAAAGAAATGAGGCGTAGTGACTCTTCTTGAAAAACTCCGCCGGAGGGTCCCGGAGGAACCGCAAGAACTTCTACCCACATTATTCTATCTTGTATGTCTATTTTCTTTTCTTTGGCTCCCACCACCACACCAATATCTATACCCGACTCTTTTGCCACGCTTACAACATCGGGGGAAAGATGCTGCCAGTTTACCAACACCCTTTCAAAAATACAGGTCTTTATCCATGGAATGATTGATTCTTTTTTCACCATAAGATGGGCCTCCCGTTTGCTGTGGTGTGATAATCTTAAAAACTCTTCATCTACTACCGACGCGGTATCCACCTCTTCTCCGTCTGAAATATCAAAATGGAGCCATCCCTCGGGACCCACCAGAGAAGCACCGGCGACGACTCGTTCCTGAAATGTATTCTTATCAAAACAATTAATTACCGGAAGTACTTGCATATACTGGCCCAAGATAATTACTCGTAGTAATTGGTAACACGCCGCTCCAACTCTTCAAGCTTCTTAAGTCGGCGAGCATGGCGCGATTCACTAGAAAAAGAAGATTGGAGCCACGTTGCCACAATCTGCAAAGCGGTTTGCTCATCAACAAAATCGGCAGGAATAACCAATATATTGGCATCATCATCATTCCGAGCCGCTAGCGCATGGTCAGGTGAAAAACAGAGGGAGGCGCGCACGTTCCTGAACTTATTGGCAACTATATCCATACCAACCCCTGATCCGCACAACAAAATCCCTTTACCCAGAGAAGGGTCCTTGCTCACCTGTTTGGCAACATCAACCGCAAATTCGGTGTAATCGTCCCCCTCTTTAAGTGTTTTCGCTCCAAAATCAACAACCTCGTATCCAGACGAATCCAAGTGTTTTTTGATAGCTTCCTTATGCGCAAAACCGCGGTGGTCAGCCCCAATATAAATAAGCATACTGCCAGTATATCGTATCTGATAGTTAGTAGCCAATAGAAAGAACCAAGCATCCTCTCAACATCACCGATTACAACATTCTATAGGATGCTGTTTAACGTTTTAGATGAATAGTTGGTTGAAATACCCTATTTATAAAAACATCATGGGTAATGACCGAGTCAATGCCATTTTTTGAAACAGTCACCTCGCCGGCAAGCCCCCTCATCGTCTCTTCTGAAAAATCCTGATCAAAGATAAAGTTCCCCAAACTGTAAAAAATAACCCCGCCATGATACTCCTCCACTTCTTGTGCAACATGTGGGTGGTGCCCAACTACAATATCTGCCCCCGCGTCTATCAGCGCGTGAGCAAAATTTTTCTGCCATTGCTCCGCCTGTGTCTCGTATTCATTCCCCCAATGAACGGATACCACCACCACATCAGCAAGCTTCTCTTTCTTTATGCGCGTCACATCCGATTTTATTTCTTCCACATCCCAAGCACTCACACCCGGAGTATGTGCCTCTGCCTCAAGGCTCTGGGGATATAAATTCGTATACGCCAAAAACGCGGCGGTTATTCCATTGCGCGTGATCATGCGTGGGTTGTTTGCCTGGGCAAAATCTATACCAGCCCCCACGGGAATAATACCGTTCTTATCCAGAATAGATACGGTATCAGAAAGGGCGCTCACTCCCCAATCCAAGATATGGTTATTGGCAACCGACATAACATCAAATCCTCCATATATAAGCCCCTCTATCGCGCTTGGATCGGCCCTAAACGAATAAATGCTTCCCTGATTTGTGCCTCGCGATGATAGTGGTCCCTCAAGATTTCCAAACGTTATATCGTAAGCTTGAAGATTTTCAGCCGCTAACCGGAAAGGAAAGAGATAATCCTGGCGCTTCCGCATCTGCGCGCCTACCGCGCGCGAGAGCATCACATCCCCGACAAAAAGAAGGGAAACACCCGGATGCTCCCAAAAAAATTGCTGTTGCGCTTCCACTACCATAACCCTCGTTTGCACCACGGACGCCTCTAGTTGCGCCTCAAGTGCCGCCTCGCGCGCGAAAAAAATCTGCTGACTCCCAAAAAGAACCGCGGAAAAAAGCGCGACTGATACGAAGGTAAATATAAATAAATGTTTCACATATGTATTGTACACTCTTCCCCCTCTAAACGAAAACCGCCCCAAAGAGCGGTTTCTAAAAAATCGAATGATAAAAATTCACTTACAAAACCTCTCTTATCTTGAGCAGGTGCTGTATAAGCGTGCTCGCATATCCCCATTCGTTATCGTACCAGGAAAGCACCTTTACCAAATTTCCATCAATAACTTTCGTAAACGCCAGATCAACAATCGCGCCATAGGATTCTCCTAAAATATCAGAGGACACAAGTGGCTCATTGCTTACCTTGAGAACCCCCCGCCACTTAGAATCCGTTGCCGCGTCAGAAAGAATCTTGTTTATTTCCTCAACCGATGTGGAGCGCTTGGCGACGAACGTAATGTCGGCAATGGATCCGGCAACAGTAGGCACACGCATCGCGATACCATCAAACTTTCCAGCAAGCTCTGGAAGCGCGCGCCCAACCGCCATCGCGGCTCCGGTTGTAGAGGGTACGATATTTTGTCCCGCAGCTCGTCCCCGACGAAGATCGCTTCCTTTCACTGGTCCATCAACAATATTTTGTGTCGCGGTATACGCATGCACAGTACTCAGCACCGCTTTTTCAATCCCGGGATTCTCTGAAAGTATTGCCATAACCGGAGAAGCGGCATTAGTAGTACACGAAGCGTTTGAAGAAATTTGACAACTACCCAAACGATCTTCGTTCACTCCTAAAAGAACCGTTTTCCCAATTTCTCCATCCTCGTCTTTTGAGGGGGCGGTAAGCAGTACCCGTTTTGCCCCCGCATCCAAGTGCACCTTTGCTTTCTCGTATGATTCAAACACCCCAGTTGCCTCCACAACCACATCCACCCCCAAATCTTTCCACGGAAGTTGTGCTGGATCTTTTTGTTGGAAGAATTTAATTTCTTTTCCATCCACAATCAGTGCTTTCTCCTTCGCGCCCACCTCTAACTTTTCTCCTCTCACCTCCCATCTGCGATACACCGTATCGTACTGCAAAAGATATGCCAGATTTTCCGGACTTCCTAAGTCGTTAATGGCAACTACTTCTATTTCTGGATTTTTATAAAGTTGTCGAAATAGCAACCGACCAATTCTCCCAAATCCGTTTATCGCGATTTTCATATGCGTAGATATTTTATACTAATAATTAACATTATATTGCACCTCATAATCACAATATGCATCCTTGTTTTGCATGTCATCAAGACATAGATGTCTCTTCGATTCGTCTGAGGGTTTTATATAATACCTGACTCCAGACCTCACAACCTCCTGAATCAGACAAGCTGAGCAGTCAGCATCATACCTCTCCAAGAAATCAGCAAATGTCTTTCTCTCCACCTTTTTAAGATTGCCCCCCTCTCGGACGAGATACTCGCCCGAAGAAGACCTACAGCTACTCTCTGATTGTACGGAAGCAACAACATATTCATCCGAAATTCCAGAATATTTGAGTTCCGATTTCAAATATTTTTCTTCAAAGTAAGACGAATACCCCCCCTCGGAAACACAGTCACCGTTGACCAAGTAAAATACAAATATAAAAATAGAAAGTCCAAGAATGCAAACCACTATCACCCCAAAAAACTTCTTTTTTAGGATCAAGCCTAGTACTGCCCCCAACACTATGCCCAGTGGCAGAGAGAACACGAACATGTCCACAAAATAGCGCCAGAAATCTGAGCAGGTTGATCCATTAATACAAGAAGATGAGTTAAGAAGAATGGCGGCAAATGCAACAGAAACGATAAGCGATAAAACAACTCCTCCAATTATCCATTTTGCCAAATATTTTGTCAGGGACATACGAGATTAAAAACACCATTCATTTGACTCAGTATACCAAATACCAGCTACAATATACCAGCTACTACTATCGTATCTGAGCCCCTAGCTCTTCCTCTGTTTTTTTAATAATCTCTTCCTGTATATTATTTACCTCATCGTTGGTCAATGTTCGCTCGGGAGACCGATAAGTGATGCGGAAGGTATAGCTTTTTTTATCGGAACCAAATTTTTCATCGTTTTCATACTCGTCGGTTTTTTCTACTTCCTCAACTAAATCCCCCGCGCAATCGCGCACAATTTCATAGTAACTATTTAAACTCGTACCCTTATCAACCACAAAAGAAATATCGCGGTATGTCATAGGATACTTACTCACTTCGTGGTACTGGCTATCAATATCGATGAATTGACTGGTAATACGGGGATCGTTAGACCAAAACACGCGAATATCTGAAACGTTGTTTTTAATCATTGCGAGTCGTTCCAATCCAAATCCAAACGCCCACCCGTTGTACACCTCGGAGTCTATGTTTAGGTTTTTGAGCACTTGTGCATGCACAATCCCCGCTCCGACAATTTCAAGCCATTTGTCGCCTACTTTGATCTCAATTTGAGTACTGGGGTCCGTGAAAGGAAACACATCGTCTAGTATCTGATACTCCACATTATCTCCGAATATATTTTTCGCGATAGCCACCAAAATTTCCTGCAAATCAGAAAGTCCGATTTCTTTTATCTCCTTTTTGCATATATACAGCCCGTCTACCTGATGAAAGACCGGGAAGTGGCTGCGGTCTATCTCGTCCTTTCGGAATACTTTCCCGTAACTTAAAAGTCCCAGCTCTCCGGTTTCCTCAAGCTCCCTTCGCACTTCGGAGCGTTGAAGATAAAAAGGCCACATAACGGTGGTCTGAGTACGCAAAATATGATTATCATCAACATAATAGGTATCCGACTTGCTTCGGCTTGGGTGATCCTTGGGAGCGTTGAGCAGATCAAAATTATCTCGCACACTTACAATCTCGGGAATATCTATCACATCAAAATCCTTAAACATATCCATCGCCAAAATTCTATCAACGATGAACTTAATGGGAGAATGCTCCTTTCTAGTTAGGTCTGGAAGCGCAAGCATACGCTTTAGCCGCACTCCTTCCACGTCAGCGCGCCCCTCTGTTTCTTTGAGTAATTTCTTGCTCTCGGGATATTCGGCAGATATATAACGTCTTTCTTTCATAGTATTTTTATACCTTTCCATTCTAATGAAATAGTTATCCAAAAACAAATGGGAACAAAAAAACGGCCCGCTTTCGCGAGCCGCACACTGTATAGAAGATCACTCTTCATCGCGCTCGATTGCATCGAACACGAACCGCTCCTGGTGCTCAATGGCACCTCGGAGCTGGTTGAGTTTACTCCGAAAAGACTGCCTGAACCCGTACTTATTGTACGCGTCCATGACGGCCGGAGTCACCTCCGAATAGTGATCGAGGAGGTCATTAAGTTCACGGAGGATAACAACGCATCTCTCGTGAGCAGTCTCCCGAAACCCTCTGGGTGGGCGATGAGCCATAATGTATCTATTGACGACACGAGAGAGTTCACTCCCCGCGTCCAACAAGCCAAAGAGCCACGCCTGTGGCGTCATATCTAGCGCATTAGGAGAGAAGCTCTCCCAATCCACATAGCTTAGACCGCCACCATTGAGAATGGCCTTAAACATTCCATAAACGGCAAGCGCTTCAACCACTTCCTGCGCTGCCTCAAAATCCTGATACTCTCGGAACGTTGATGGGAGGGAAAGTGTCCCCATCTCGTTCCAGAGATCTAACATCCTTTCCTGATATCCACCAAAATCATCCTTCTTATCATCGATCACGGCCTTAATGGCCAATTTTGAAAGATGGCGAATTTCGTTCCCCAAGGCATACGCTTTGGGGATTGAGCGCCGCTGTTCATTGAACAATTCATCATATTGTTCTCCCAACCTTCCAATAGGAAAAACGATAGCGCTCATAGCCTTCTCCTTTCTTGTGGTGAGAATGAGCCGAATATACGCCCCTAGAGGTATCCATTCGGCTCATTCTCATCCCGTGTTGTAGTATTGATTGCTGCCCATATATTACCACTCCGACTATTGTATGTCAAGTAACATGATGTGCCTTTCCCACTTCCCGTGACGCACCCACACCATTCATCACGCAATTCATCACGCATAATTCACCACTCATCGTGTGTTGTGTTTTACATTTCCAAATTTGACGATCGTCAAATTTGGAAATGTAGAAAATAGAAGAAACATCTTAAAAGATGGGGGTGGAGGGTGAGGTGTGGAAGATGGAGGGTGGAGTGTGGAGGGTGAGGTGTGGGGGGTGAGGTGTGGAAGACGGAGGGTGAGGTGTGGAGGGTGAGGTGTGGAGGGTGAGGTGTGGAAGATGGAGGGTGAGGTGTGAAGTTTAGATGATGAAGAGTGGAGAGTTGGGGGTGGAAGATACAGAGCTCAGGGGAGTGAACGCGAGATGGGGATACGAGAAATATGAGATATGCAAAAAGGGGGTGAGAGGTGAGATTGTGATTAATGTATGTAATACGCAAAAAGAAAAGAGCCGCAGCGGAATTGCTGCGGCTCGGGTTGTGCCCCCTCCTTAGCTTCTAAGGAGGGGGCGTGAGTTGAGGTCGTGGATCAGACGGTGATCTGGTCCTCGTCGGGGTTCCACTTGGAGTTCCCCGAGAAACGACGGGCGTTGCGGCCGCTGCGACGTGCGGCGGGCTTCTGACCTCGAATCTTGCGAGACGCCGAGAACTCGAGGCGCGCGGCCTGCTCTTCCGCCTTGGCGTGCTCTGCCGCGGCTTCCTTGGCCTTCTCGATCACGTTGATCGCGTTGGCCAGGGTATAGAAGGTGATCCGCTCCCCCTGCTGCCGGACCCGCTTGATGGCGGACCGGGCGCACACGGGGCAGTACCTCACCAGCGTGCCCTTCACGGGATCGACGACCAGGAAGTCACCCTGGACGATGGGCTCGTCGGTGCCACGGTGGCACATTCGCTCCATCTCGCCATCCTCGTTGGTGCGCACGAGGTAGCGCTGTCCCGGAAGCACCGGGGCGTTGTGCCCACGATGGGTGGGGCACTGGCAGACCACGCGAGCCACCTTGCCGTTGACGTCGGTCGCCTCGTAGCTGTCCTCCGGCTTGTCCACCCAGAGGATGAACGACTCGTCCACGCCGACCGGCATGTTGTTGAGGGACTCGAGGAACGACTCGTCGGGCTTGGCACCCACGAGTCCGTGCTTCTCGTGCAAGTAGTCGATGACCTTCTGCACGTTCTTGGGGCTGGCGGGGTTCTCGGGAGAGAACCCACGATACTCCAGTTCCCGGGAAAGCTGGGCCGCGACCACCTGGCCAGCCCACTTCTGGGCCTGCCAGGCTTCCTGAGCCTTGGCATCCAACATCTCGATAACGTCACGCATTGTAACCTCCCTACCCATACACATCCGTTCCACGGGATGGTTGGGCTATTCATGTCCCTAAACGGGACGATCAAAGTACTGTATCGGATTGGTAGACGAGATTATTCTCGCCACCCCGACCGTGGTCATGTATTAGCATACCGCAAAGGGATTGTCAAGTACTTGTAAAAACCCCCAAAAACACACATCGAACTTGAAACTACCCCCATCTTTGATTAGAATGTGCTAAGGTTTTATATATGCGCGGGTGGCGGAATGGCAGACGCGCTGCCTTGAGGTGGCAGTGAGCATTATGTCTCGTGGAGGTTCGACTCCTCTCCCGCGCACCAGTATCACAATCAAAAAGAACCCGAGGGGGTTCTTTTTTGTTCTTTATTATTTTTGTCTATACCGACACGCCAATCTTCTTCTGCATCTTTTTCTTAGACGCGCCACGAATCCAATACAATTTTGATTTTCCTACTTTTTTAGGGGAAGACATCACTTTTACCGACGCGATAGTGGGGCAGTTAATAGGATATACTTTCTCAACCCCCACGCCGCCAACAATTGAACGCACGGTAAAAGTCGCGCCGTTTTGCTTTCCGTGTTTGCGCGCGATAACCACGCCCTTAAAATTGCTAGCGCGTTCTTTCTCCTTATCTTTCACGCGTTCGGTAACAGTTACCAGCGCGCCTGTCTTTATTTTTTCCACTATCTTTTGATCTATCATAGTAGGTTTTAACACAGGGAACGATACTATACCGAGCCAATAAAGTCAATAAATTCCTGAGGCAAAGGGGCCTGGAACCGTCGCGCAATCCCTACGCGGTCAGTATATTCAATAGCATACGCATGAAGCATTAACCGGGGCGCTAGAGAGGCGTTTTTCTTGCCTCCGTACATACTATCCCCCGCCACCGGATGGTGAATACTATTTAAGTGCACCCGAATCTGATGTGTTCTTCCGGTCAAGGGAAATACGGAAAGCAAAGAGAATGTCTCTGCGTCCTTCTTAAAGACCTTGTCCACTTCGTAGAGGGTATGCGCCTCTTTGATGTCTTTTCCTCCATGCGTGGTACGTCGGGTTGTCCCGGCTTTTACCCCGATGGGCATATCTACGCTTCCCGTGATGTCCGCCAACTCCCCGATGACAATCGCTTTGTATGTTTTTTGTATTTCTTTTTGAGCAAAACATTTTTTGAAATACAGAAACGCCTCTTGGGTGAGCGCGACAAGCATAACGCCAGACGTTTCTTTATCAAGCCGATGCACGATACCCGGGCGATATTTGGGGTTGTCCCCCACGTTCATGGTCTGTGGAAAATGTTCCCTGAGCCAATCGGCAAGCGTCGGCCCGTGCGGAATTTTCATATGCGGAGCGCTGTGCACCAAAAGCCCGCTGGGCTTTTGGATAACCAGCATTTCATCATCCCGGTACAATATGGTCGGTTCTTGTTTCAGCATCGTATATCTCTCCCACCGGAAATACCCCCCTTAAAAATCACGAGAAAGTGTTTCTACAAATTTTACAATTGAGTCATCCCTCTCGTAATCCTCTTCATTAATAACTCCCGGATAGGGAGTGCTCCCCACTAACGCATGCCATAGCTTCCTGTTGAGGGCATCGGGGTATTTTGTTTTCAGATTTCGAGCGAAAGCGTTTATAGTATCCAAAAACCCCGCCGGATCATCGGTTCGTTTTGCGATATCTCGAGTTACGCTTTTTACATACGCGATTGAATCAGAGTGCTCCGCTCCCCCTCCATTATTTTTTTCGTATGAAAACGACATATGGTTACAAATGTACTACTGGTGCGCGCACCAGGACTCGAACCTGGGACCTTTACAATGTCAATGTAACGCTCTAACCAACTGAGCTATGCGCGCAAAGAATCCAAATACTTTCTATCCTGTCCAGATTTTAGATATTATTTTCTCGCTATCGCAGAACTCTTGTCCTGCATCTCTTCAGTATAAATAAGGATAAAGGGTCTGTTTTGTTTTGTAAATGTATTAGAGCCGCTATTATGTTGAGCTAATCGCACCGCTGGATCGCGAGAAGTGTATCCAATATATCGCTTACCATTCCTCAAACTTTTTAAAACGTATACAAAGAACATAATAGCGAATTCTAACCTCCGCCCAAGGCGGATCAGCCTCTGGCTGAAACTGAGCTATGCGCGCAAAAACCAGTACATTTCTCCCTACTTCCACTCTTCCATTATTAATTTCCCCTTTTTTATCCTACTCCAACCTTTTATCTGAACCCCTCTCTTTCTTGCTCCGAATTTATTGGCGAACGCACCCAATGTATGCAGAAGAACAAATGGTCCTTGTTGTTTTGCCATCCGAGCGCCTCTTCCGCTGTTGTGTCTTTCCATCCTCTAGGTCGTATCGCTTGTTGTCCCAGTATAATATCTGCCCGTACTTGATTTGGCAATATACACGTACCAACTCATGTTTACACTGAACGAGTATCGCGAGTCGAAGTGTGGGCGTGGAAGGAATTGAACCTTCGACTTCTGTCTTATCAGGACAGCGTTCTACCACTGAACTACACGCCCTTACTTAAGCATCACTAAAAGTAACTCGCAAGGCGCAAAAAAGCAACCGCATTTCTCATACCCCCCGCTAGGGAGAAATCCGCGGGGAAGAGGATGGAGTAACACCAAGCCGCTCAAGTCCCGAGATGTCAAAACGCATTGAGTTTTCTCCAAGCGTATGGACATCAAGCGCCTCTTCAACCTGCGCAACCAAAAAACGAATCGCTCCGACAAAAAGGAAGGCGACGACGATGAGGAGAACCACCCCCGCCACTCCAAAAATTATTTCCCTTTTATTTTTTACCAACTCTATGCGTAGATCTTTTTTTTCTTTCTCCATAATTAAAGTACGAAAAACATCTGCCCACTCAACGACGCCTGACTCCCCCCGCCCGACTCCACAATCTCAACAGAACCAATTTTCATCGCATAGTATGTATTCTCAAGATCCTCCAAGAAGGTAATGATATTTTGAGCACTCCCGCGCACTGAGGCATTAAATCCAATGGACCCCAGCGAGGTCCCCCCCGGTGGGTTGGACTCTTTCCCGAATGAAAAATCTAGGGTTACATTATTACGAGCCGCAACTACCTGCAGATCCTTAGAAAGCGCAACCAGCTCATCTTTCCTGGGAACCAGCTCTCTCACGGCGTCTTTGTAATTCTTTGCAATATCCCAATCCTTAATAAGCAAGGAAAGGTTTTGAGACGACTGGGAGAGAATAGCCTTCTGGTTTTTAAGGTCAGAAATAATAGATACTTTGTGTTCTATGTTTAAACGAAACAGATACGAGAAAACAAAAAAGAGAACGATGAGGACGCCCAGTATCACGCTATCGCGTATAAGTTGTTTTTTAAAACTATCCATAGCAACACCGTCTTTGTTCATTGTATAATACACACACATGGAACACAACGCGCGTATTCAGCGCATTTTGCGCCACGACTCACTGTTCCCCGCGACACTCGCCTCAATTCCACAAGAACCATCACAGATTTTTTTTGTCGGCTCACTGCAAAAAAACGCGCGATGTTGCGCTATTGTGGGAACCAGAAAGGCCTCTTCAAGTAGCGTCGCGCTTGCTCAAAAAATCGCCAGTTCTCTTTCGCAATCCGGTTTTGTGATTGTAAGCGGGCTCGCACTGGGGATAGACGCAGCGGCGCATCGCGCGACGCTGGACGCGCACGGAATCACCTTGGCAGTATTGGGCGGAGGACTTGATAGAATCTATCCCTCTATACATAGAGCCCTTGCATCATCCATTGTTACCTCGGGAGGATGTCTCATCTCAGAATATCCCCCCTCTACCCCCCATCTGAAAAGAAATTTTTTGGTGCGCAATCGCATCATCAGCGGACTCTCGGAGATAGTTATTATCATAGAAGCTCCTGAGCGATCGGGGTCTCTCTCTACCGCGCTTTATGCCCAAAAACAAGGGAAAAAGTTGTTTGTGGTTCCCGGTCCTTCGCACACGCCGCATTTCCGCGGATCACATCTTCTTATACGAAACGGCGCCCGACTGGTTCGAGACGAAAAAGATATATTAGATGACCTCTCACTTCCGACAACAACGGATATAATTCCTAGACGCAAACCGTTCATAAATGATCCCCTTCTTAAGATATTTGCTTCCTCCAGCGACCCCCTCTCGTTTGACAAGCTCTTAGAAATCACTACACTATCTGCGCAGGAGCTCAATCGTTCTCTTTCTTCTCTCGTGCTTGAGGGGAAGATTGAGGAACTTCATGGAAATAAATATCGCTCTATTTCATAATTGATAATAAGATGTGCTACCATCATTACGAATGAAAGACCTCATTATTGTAGAATCTCCCACAAAAGCAAAAACTATCGCCTCCTTTATACAAGGAGGGGTTCGCGTACTCTCGTCATACGGACACGTACGCGATCTCCCAAAAAGCAAGCTCGGAGTGGACACCGAACACAACTTTGAGCCCTCATATATCATACCGACCAAAGCCAGAAAAAACGCCACCTTACTAAAAAAGGCCGCTCAAAAAGCGGCTCGTATTATTTTAGCGACTGACGAAGATCGAGAAGGAGAAGCCATTGCGTGGCATATTCAAAGCCTGCTTTCTGCCCCTCCCCGCACGCGCGCAAAGACTACCGCTCCCACACCCATGCATTTTGAAAGAATTGTATTCCACGAAATAACAAGGGGGGCTATAGAGGAAGCGCTCGCACATCCTCGCGCCATAGACATGAATCTCGTACACGCTCAACAGGCGCGGCGAGTACTGGACCGTCTCGTGGGATATAAGCTCTCCCCCTTCTTATGGAAAAAAGTTGCTAAGGGTCTTTCTGCGGGACGCGTACAATCCGTTGCGCTTCGTCTTATTATTGAGAGAGAGCGCGAAAGAGAGAAATTCACGCCTCAAGAATACTGGACCATACATTCACACTACGCCACCGCGCAGGGTGCGTTTGAGGCAGAGCTTTTTTCTATAGACGAAAAAACACTTCAAGAGAATCCTGTTTCGACCCAAGCGCAGGCACAACGCATCAAAGAAATACTTGAAAGCGCGCCTCATCACGTTAAGGAGGTAACAGAGAAAAAAACACAGCGTAGATCTCTCCCTCCTTTTATTACCAGCTCTCTTCAACAGGAGGCGTTTCGCCGTCTTCATTTTTCATCAAAACAAACAATGCGCATCGCCCAGCGTCTTTATGAAAGAGGGCTCATCACATATATGCGCACCGACTCTTTCAATCTTTCCGCGCAATCAGTACAAGATGCACGAGAATGGATCAGTCATGCATTTGGAAAAGAATTCGTACCCTCCTCCCCCACTGTATTTAAAAAGAAAACAAAGGGAGCGCAGGAAGCGCACGAAGCCATACGCCCCACAGATCCGCGCGCGATTCCCGCGGGCGTAGAAGGCGAGAACCCCATTTCTTTTGAAGATACGCACGAGGCAAAACTTTATGATCTTATCTGGCGTAGATTTATCGCCTCACAAATGACGCCCGCACAAATACACAATACCAGCATCATTACAGAAGCCCAGAAAGAGGGAGCAGTGTATCAGTTACGAGCATCTGGAGCGCTTATTGTGTTCAGGGGATTTAGCGCAATATGGCCAGCGAAGCTTTCAGAGAAAGAACTCCCCCCCATACAAGAAGAAACCCATCTTAAGGTTGATTCAATAGACCCCCAGCAACACTTTACGCAACCTCCCGCGCGCTACAACGACGCCTCTCTTATTAAAATTCTTGAGGAAAATGGAATCGGACGCCCCTCAACATACGCACCGATTATTTCCGTCATACAAGAAAGGAATTATGTTCAGCGCGACGAACAAAAACGTTTTGAGCCAACGGACATTGGTTTTAAAGTAAACGACCTGCTCGTTGAACACTTTCCTACAATTGTTGACGTTGATTTTACCGCCCATATGGAACAAGAGTTTGACGATGTCGCGCAGGGAATAAGAGACTGGCACGATGTTATCCGCGTATTCTACGGCCCTTTTGAGAAGACGCTTGAGAAAAAATATGAAGAGGTAGAGAAACAACAGCCACAACAGGAAACAACCGATGAAATATGTGAGAAGTGTGGGAAGCCTATGGTGGTAAAATTCTCTCGCTTTGGAAAATTCTTAGGATGCTCTGGATTCCCCGAATGTCGCAACACCAAATCACTTACCGACCGCAACGCGCATGAAAATAGCCCTCAAAAATCATTCGGCTCTTGCCCTACTTGCAAGGAAGGCGAGATAATTCGTCGTCGAACAAAAAAGGGGCGCTTTTTCTACGGATGCTCGCGCTACCCCGAATGCGACTACGCAAGCTGGACAAAACCAGAAAGCGCTCCCGCGGAGGAATCCTAAATCGCCCCACGGGGGCGGTTTTAGTTGCACAACCTCGCCCACGATACGTATACTTGGAGAATAGTTTTATGAATGTTTCTTTGCTCACAAAAGAATATAGGAAATACTTCCCCGACGACACGAATGGCATCGCCGAAATTGAGCGCGCCTACGCATTTGCAAAAACCGCCCACAAAACCCAGAAACGCGCAAGTGGAGACGATTATTTTCTTCATGTCTACGAAGTAGCCCGCCAACTTGCCCGATGGCGCCTTGATTGGGAGTCGATTGTCGCCGGTCTTTTGCACGACGTAATAGAAGATTGCGGGGTCTCTCCTAAAGAGCTTGGCGAGACATTCGGAGAAAATGTCGCATTTTTGGTAGGGGGTGTGACTAAATTAGGCGGATTGCGTTACCGGGGAGAAAAAGACAGCATAGAAAGTTTACGCAAGATGATGCTCGCAATAAGCAAAGACCTCCGCATTATCTTTATTAAACTCGCGGATCGACTTCACAACATGAAGACGCTTGAGCATCTCCCCCCAAAAAAACAACGCCGTATCGCGCTGGAAACCATTGAAATTTATGCGCCTCTTGCCGATCGCCTCGGGATGCAAAATGTCTATGGAGAACTCAATGATCTAGCGTTTCCTTTCTTGCACCCCACCGAGTTTGAATGGCTCCAACAAAATGTACGGGAACCATTCCATGAACGCGAACGATATCTTAAAAAAATTGAGCCGGTGGTCAAATCTCATCTTACACAAGTGGGAATAAAAAACTTCTCAATAGATTATCGAGCAAAACGTATGTACAGTTTGTACAAAAAATTATTGCGTCTTGATATGAACCTTGACCAGGTATATGACCTAGTGGCTATCCGCATACTGGTTTCAACCATTGATGAATGTTACAGCGCGCTAGGTACCATCCACCAGTTGTGGCCGCCTATGCCCGGAAGAATCAAGGATTATATCGCGATGCAAAAACCAAATGGATATCAAAGTTTACACACTACCGTTTTTTGCGTGGACAATAAACCGACCGAGTTTCAAATTAGAACCAAAGAAATGCATGAATACGCCGAAAACGGCGCCGCTGCCCACTGGTTTTATGAGGCACACAAGGTCAGCTCACATTCTCATGTGTCACTTGCCGATAGCAAAGAAATCTTCTGGGTAAAACAACTCAAAGAATGGCAAAATCAATTCCCCGGATCAAAAGAGTTTTTACAGGCGCTCAAGGTTGATCTGTTTTCTGACCGCATCTTTGTGCTCACTCCAAAAGGCAGGGTAATTGATCTTCCATTAGGCGCGACCCCCCTGGACTTTGCGTACAAAATCCACACCGACGTGGGAAGTTCCTGCGTGGGCGCGAAGATAAACAATAAAATTGTGCCGCTTGATGTCGCTCTTCAATCGGGAGATATGGTGGAGATATTAACGCAAAAAAACAAAAAACCAACCGCGGAATGGGCACGCATCGTCCAGACAAAATACGCAAAGAAAAAAATTCGGGCTGCTATAAATCGCGCTAATCCACGTCCCAAGAAAACAGAGTACCGCATCACCTCGCTTGATAGGGTGGGGCTCTTTAAAGACATCTCCGGGGTCTTTTCTCGAAATCACATCGTGATCACCTCGGTGCAATCAACAACACTCAGGGGCGGAGTGGTTTCCACGCGTATTGTGGCCGACGTTGACTCAAAAGAAAAAGCGGAGCAGATTATGCTCAAACTTAAAAAGACAGAAGGGGTGCGAGAAATAAGTTACCGCGTTATATAAATACTAAAAGAGATCCTGGGGCTTCATGCGCGATACGATACCGCGCGCTTCTTCGGGGGAATAGAAATGGATCACGATCTTTCCTCCCGAGCGAGAGAATTCAACTTTCACCGGCGCGCCCAAGAATTCGGATATCTCTTTTTCTATGCTCTGTAACTGCATATCAGGAACTTTTATTGTCTCGCCCTCTCTTTCCTGAGAATTATCTTGCATGCGGGCGCTTTCTATGCGACGCCTTAGCTCTCTCACACTCAAATTCTCCGACACAAGTTGATCAAAAAGACGTCTCTGGGAATTAGGATCGTCTACCGCCATAAGCAGACGTGCCTGGCTTTCGTTTATCACACCATTTGAAAGCGCGTCCTGTATCTCGGAGGGTAACGAAAGGAGGCGTAAAGTGTTCGCGATTGACTCCCGACTCTTCCCAAGGCGTTGCGCGATTTCTCGTTGCGTAAAATTAAACTCGTCGGAGAGACGCGCGTACGCACGCGCTGTTTCTATAACATTGAGGTCCGCTCTTTGGATGTTTTCCACTACCGCCATTTCAAGCGCCTCCGTTTTTTTGAGAGCATTTTTTATGACCGCAGGTACGGTAGAAAGTCCCAACATTTTTGACGCCAGAAGGCGCCGATGCCCCGCAATAAGCTGATACCGCACACGAGTGCCAAACTCATTATCCTCCTCTATCTTTGCGAGCACGAGAGGCTGTAAAATACCAAACTCCCTAATGGAAGAAGCAAGCTCTTTGAGCGCCTCCTGATCAAATACTGTCCTTGGTTGATATGGATTTGCTTCTATTTTCTCAATTTCTATATGAAAAATCGGTCCCTCAATCCGAGGAATATCATCCTGACGTGAAAAAGAATTGGCCTCTTGTAGCGACTCCCCCTCTTTTATTTCGTCATCATCCTGACGCACAGATGGACGCGCGTAGTCATCATGGTCTGTATTTTGTTTTTTAGGAATCAACGATTCCAAACCTTTGCCTAGCATGTCATATAAAAGGTAGTTGCAGTTCAGTATATCTCACCGCGCGAGTTATTGCTACCGCGTTATCTAAACACAACCGTTCCGACATGAGCGGTTTGTCCGTCGATATTTTTTTCCTGCGCAATAAGCTCTCGCGCGAGCAATTCATACGAGCGCGCCCCCGGTGAAGAGGGATCATAGAGTACTATTGGCTTTGAAAAACTAGGCGCTTCGGCGAGCGCCACAGCACGAGGTATTTCTGTTTCGTACACATAATGAGGGAAATACCTGCGCACATCTCTGGCAACTTCTCGAGACAATGTCTCTCGTTTGTTAAACATAGTAAGCACCGCGCCCGCGATACCAATGCGCGTTCCCAGATTTGAGTTCATAAGCTCAACGGTTTCAAGAAGTTGGGAGAGCCCCTCTAAACTATAATACTCCGCTTGTATGGGTATAAGAATTTCATCGGCCGCCGCCATTCCGTTGATAGTAAGCAAACTTAAGCTTGGCGGAAGATCTATAACAATATAGTGATAATTATGCCGTAGACGATTGAGTACTCTTCGCAGAGCAAACTCTCTCTCCTCTACGTGTATGAGTTCAACGAGCGCGCCCGCGAGATCTTGGTTTGAGGGAAGAATGTGATAGTTGGTAATGGGTCCGGCTTTTATAACATCATCGTGATGCGCGTGACCAAAAAGTGTATGGTACACGCTTGCGCGTAAAGTCCTTGGATTTATACCAAGACCCGAAGACGCGTTTCCTTGCGGGTCAAAATCAACCAATAATACTTTTTTTCCCAGCGCAGCTAAATAGGCCCCAAGATTTATCGCGGTAGTGGTCTTGCCTACGCCCCCTTTTTGATTACAAATAGCGATAACCCGAGCCATGTCAGATATTGAAAATAAAAAGTGAAAAGATGAAGATGTTTAGAAAATAAGCGTTTTGAATCCGCTCAGGAACAACATTCTTATAATTGATTTTAACGGATAAACACGCTATTATCAACGAACAAAGCCGAGGTGGTGGAATTGGCAGACACGATGGACTCAAAATCCATTGGCCCTTACCCGGCCGTGCGGGTTCAAGTCCCGCCCTCGGCACCAAAATAGAGCACAACTCCATCTTTCGCGCATACTCTACGAACGGGCATGCAAAATCGTGCAACAAAAAGAGTTTTCCCTTGTTCGTCCCGAGCAACGCGAGGTCATACCGAGCAATCCGCCAAAGCTCCTGGCATCGGCGGACGAGTCTCCCCCCGGACACCACGTAGGAAAAGTTATGAAGCACCATAATAAACGGCTCATATGTATGAGCCGTTTATTATGGCTTATATACGTAGCTTTAGAAGTCTTCTCCTGCTATTGTTTCCTCTCGTTGGTAAGGAAGCTTCATATATGTTTTGTAGGGAAGGAGTACCCAAAACACCACCCAAAAGGACACAAGCGCCACCAACAAAGCACCCACAACATCAGATGGCCAATGCACGCCCGCAATCACGCGGGAAAACCCAACTACCAGCGAAGTAATTAGCATAGCCCATCCCCATTTTTTGTGTATAAGAAATGTAACCAACGCAAGCACCACCATAAATACCGCGTGCCCGGAAGGAAACGACGCGGACGCGGCGTGGGAGAACAACGGCTCAATGGGAAGCGCTACAAAAGGACGCGCGCGACTCCATACCATACGTATTGTTTCGGTGAGGATGCCTCGCGCGATAATTTCCACACAGAAAAAAGAGAGGAGGACATACCACCTCTGACGCCTGCTTTCTACGCGAAAAAAAAGCAACAGCAAGAATACCGCAACCGCCACATATACGAGATAGCTGGAAAATATCACGAAAAGCCAGTCGGCGTGTATCGCCCCTCCGATAGAATACAATGCGTAAAAAATAGCTTTATCTATACCGATCATACGCTACACACAGCGACATTTACTTGTGGGTATACGAAAGGAGACCCAAGAAACGCGATCGCTTCACGGCTTGGGCCAGAAGGCGCTGGTGCTTGGCACACACCGCCGTATGTTGAGGATCGATAATTTTCCCTTGTGAGGAAACAAAGCGACGCAACAAATTTACGTCCTTGTAGTCGACACTCTTCATATTCTGTGAACAGAAGAAACATTGTTGGTGTAATCGTTTCATGGTGATAGTTAGAATGGCAGATCGTCCGCCTTAATATCATCGGATGGCTCGTCAAGAGAAATCTCCCCAATTCCCTCTTCAAGAGAATCATGAAATTGCTCATACCCTTGATCGTCCTCCTTCTTTTGGGGGCGCGCTGCTGTCTGCGAATCCTTTTTTTGATAGTTGCCAGAAGAAGCTCCGGGGTTGGTGCTACGAGGACCAAATTGAATACGCTCAGCAATGATTTCTGTTGTTCTTCGGTTCTGTCCGTCATTGCCTTGCCACGTACGTGTTTGTAAGCGTCCCTCAATCATTACCAAACTCCCCTTTGAAAGAAACTGGCTTGCGAGTTCCGCCTGTCTCCCCCACACTACGACATTATGAAATTCAGCCGACTCCTGTTTCTGTCCCGACTTGTCGGTCCACACACGATTAGTTGCAACACTAAACGCCGAAACCGGCTGATTTGTCGAGGTTACTCTCAGGGGCACGTCTGAGGATACTCTTCCTATAATAAATGCTTTATTGAGATACATACTGATACTTTACTGCTTATTTTCAGTATACGCGCTAATTAAGAATCTCTTCAAGTTTTTTCTCAAGCTCCTCATTAGTTACCGCATCTCCACGCTGTTTTGACGGAGAAGGCGAAGGAGTTTTTTCTTCTTCTCCCTCACCACGAGAGTCCACCCGGGATCCCCGCGAAACAATTCTTTCGGGGGTTTCTATAATTCGTCTGTATTGTTCTCCCACCACCAACGTCCGCAGACACCATGGCTCTAATTCAAGTTGATGCACAAGCGCGGTAAGATCTTCCGGATTCGCATTTATGTGCACATAACCAAAAAATGCCGAGGTTTCTTTTTTAATAGGATATGCCAGAGCAATTCGCTTTATATCGCTTGCGAGCGAAACCTCGCATCCGTGTTGCGATAGTAATTGCTGTAACTGAGTCGCGTCTCCCTCTTCCTTAAGGAGAAACGAAAGCTCATATCCCTTTTTTGCTGCTTCCTTTTCCATAATTATTTGTTGCCACACACTATCACACAATGATACCCCACGCAACTTTTTTATTCTTTCTCTTTATTACCCCCTTCTTCTTCATCCTTTTGTCGTGGCATGATTCCACGTTTTCGCGCTTCGTATCCAGTACCAGCCGGAATGAGGCGGCCAATAATCACGTTTTCCTTAAGGCCACGAAGGCGATCTATCTTTCCTTCCGTAGCCGCATTAACTAGCACGCGAGCAGTTTCTTGGAAAGAGGCGGCTGAAAGGAAGCTTTCCGTGGTCAACGCCGCACGAGAGATGCCTAGCAATAATTGTTTTGCTTTCGCGGGGGTCTTTCCACTTGCCTTAAGCTTTCTATTCACCTCAAGAAAACGAGATTTTTCGATTACCTGTCCAGGAATAAAGAGGCTATCCCCCGGTTCTTTGACTGACACGCGCGAGAACATCTGCCTGATGATAATCTCGATGTGTTTGTCGTTGATGAGGTTGCCGTTTGATACGTAAATATTTTGGATCTCGTTGAGTACATAGTTCTCAACCGCTTCCTTCCCTTTGAGCTGGAAGAGTTCTCGAAGATCAACGCTTCCCTCAAAGAGCTGGGTCCCTTTCTCGACGACATCTCCCACCGAGACATAGAGAGCCACGTTCCGAGACGCATGATATTCTGAAACCTTTTCTTTTTTGGATTTCTTTGCACTTTCTTTAATACGAATAACACGCAACCCCCCCATATCTTCAATGTCCTCCACCACGCCATCTTCTTTTGCCAAATCAGCTCGTCCTTTGGGAGGACGCACTTCAAGCAATTCCTCAATACGAGGAAGACCCGAAGTAATATCCTTACCCGCCACACCTCCGGTATGGAATGTACGCAATGTCAGCTGAGTTCCCGGTTCTCCGATACTTTGCGCGGCAACAATGCCAACCGCCTCCCCTTCTTTTACTTCGCTGAGACGTCCCAAATCGAGTCCATAACATGAAGAACACACCCCATAAAGCGATTTGCAGGTAATTGGAGAGCGCACCACCACTTCCGCGACTTCAGTTTCGGCAATTGTCTCGGCTAGTGTGGCATCAATGATGGTCCCCGCTTTTGCGATGTTTTTACGATTCTCTTTCACGTCTTGAGCAAGCGTTCTCCCAAAAAGACGCGATGCGAATGAAAATCCATACGCATCTCCCTGCGCGCGCGAAACCGTGACCCCGTCTTTTGTTTTACAATCCTTTCGATTCACAATGAGGTCCTGTGCGACATCAACCATACGACGCGTCAGATATCCCGCCTGCGCAGTCTTAAGCGCGGTATCAGTCAATCCTTTTCGAGCGCCATGAGTACTGATGAAGTACTCCAACACAGAGAGTCCCTCTTTGTATGATGCAACGATAGGCAATTCAATAATCTCGTTTGAAGGATTGGTCACGTTGCCTTTAATACCGCTCATTTGGACCGCCTGACCCCATGATCCGCGGGCTCCTGAATCAATAATGTTAAAAATAGGATTGTCTTGCGCCTGCGTAAGCGTTTGTGGAACGGCATCGGCAATCTCTTTCTTTGCCTTCTCCCATATCTGAATAATGCGAGCGCGACGTTCGTCTATGTCAAAAAATCCGTTTTCATATTGCTCCATAATCTTTTCAACCTCAACTCGCGCGCGGGATACAATCTCCACCTTTTCGGGGGGGACTCTCAAATCAAACACGCTCCAAGTAATGCCAGAGAGTGCCGCGTAGTGGAAGCCAAGCTTCTTCACCGCGTCAAGAAACTCCCACGCCCTTTCCACGCCAAACATCTCTATATAACGGGCAACAAGTTTCTGAAGTTGTTTTTTCCCCATAGTGTCGTTCACAAAACCAAATTCGGGGGGGATAATGCCGTTGAAAATGATACGCCCCGCGCTTGTGAGTGGCTCCTTGGTGCTGCCTACCCTGATTCCCTCATTTATCGCCACAAACCCAAATTCATAGGCAATGAGTGCCTCTTGCGCGTTCGCAAACACTCTCACCTTCTCCTCCGGTCTCTCTCCTACTATTTTGGTGAGATAATACGACCCCAACACAATGTCCTGGGAGGGAGTCGCGATCGGATCTCCACTCGCCGGTTTTATGATGTTCTTTGAGGAAAGCATTCTATCCCACGCCTCATGCTGTGCTTCATCGGAAAGCGGGAGATGAACCGCCATTTGGTCTCCGTCAAAGTCCGCGTTAAACGCGGTACATACCATGGGAGGAATGCGTACCGCCAAATCCTCAATAAGCACGGGTTTAAAGGCCTGGATACCCAAGCGGTGAAGCGTAGGGGCGCGGTTTAAGAGCACCGCCTTGTCCACGATTACATCTTCTAAAATTTCCCACACCTCCGGCGGAGCCTGCTCTATAAGTCGGTTGGCGTTTTTTATATTGTGCGCCATACCACGCTCAATAATCTGATTTATCACAAATGGCTTAAAGAGCTCCATCGCCATACGCTTTGGAATTCCACATTCGTTAAGTTTGAGCTCTGGGCCAACCACAATCACGGAACGTCCCGAGTAATCAACACGTTTCCCCAACAAATTCTGACGGAATCGTCCCTGCTTTCCCTTGAGAATATCGGCAAGCGACTTAAGGGGCCTATTTTGTGCAGACATTTGCTGACGGCCGGTGCGGTTTGTGTTGTCTATAAGTGCATCAACAGCCTCCTGTAACATTCGCTTCTCGTTGGTAATGATAATCTCGGGCGCCTTAAGTTCCATCAATTTCTTGAGACGATTGTTTCTGTTTATAACGCGACGATAGAGGTCATTAAGGTCAGAGCTTGCGTATCGTCCTCCGTCGAGCGCCACCATGGGACGCAAATCCGGAGGAATCACGGGAAGTACCTTAAGCACCATCCACTCCGGCCGTATATTATTCTTTTGAAACGCGTAGAGTACCCGAAGCTTTTGAGAAAGTTTCTTTTCTACGACGCCATTCTTCCGTTTGAGCGCGTCTTCTATTTTCTTCTCTGTCTCAGTAATTTCCTTTTTTATATTTACCTGTTCCAATATTTTTCTCAGCGATTCTGCACCTGTTCCCGCCTCAAACACTTCTCCAAACTTTCTGGCCACGTCAAAATATTCCGCTTCGTTGAGAACGGAGCCGACTCTAAGTCCTTGCAAGAAGTCCTTTGAAACAGTAAAGGACGCCTCAATAGAAGAGAGAAGTTCTTCGTTCCCCTTCGCCTCAGAGCGCTTTAATTTATATTCATTCTTTAAACTATCCAAAGCCGCGACGCGTTTTTCCTCATCAACTGAAGTGACGATATATGCCGCGTAATACACCACCTTTTCAAGACGACTACTGGTGGTGTCAAAGAAAAGACCTATTTTTGAATTTCCGGTTTTAAGGAACCAAATGTGGGCTACGGGAGCTGCGAGCTCAATATGACCCATACGCTCTCTTCGTACAATCGCCCTGGTGACCTCGACGCCACACTTATCGCATACCGTTCCTTTATAGCGAATCCCCTTAAATTTCCCACAGTAACAACGATAGTCCTTAGTGGGACCAAAGATGCGCTCGGAGAATAACCCATCTTTCTCGGGACGCTGTGTTCGATAGTTTATGGTTTCTGGCTTTGTGACCTCTCCATAGGAGGTTGATACCACCTCTTCTGGTGAGGGAACCTTTAGTTTTAGAAAATCAAATTCGTTCATAGTATATATAGATTAGATGCCGTGCGCATTACTCAAGCCCTATATCATCTTCATTAAGCGGTTCGACCTTAAGACCAAGCGCGTCTATTTCGTTCACCAAAACCTTAAAGGCCGATGGTGAATTTGATGGTTTTACTTTTTCTCCTTTTACGATTGCCTCAAACGCGGCTCCGCGTCCCAGCACATCATCTGATTTCACGGTGAGCATCTCCTGAAGGGTATATGCGGAACCATAGCCCTCAAGCGCCCACACTTCCATTTCTCCAAATCGTTGGCCGCCAAATTGTGCCTTTCCTCCCAACGGCTGTTGTGTGACCAGGGAATAAGGCCCGATAGAACGCATGTGAATCTTGTCCTCCACCAAGTGATTCAGCTTCATCATATAGATGTAACCCACCGTCACCGGCTGGTCGAATTTTTTTCCGGTAAGCCCATTGTACACCTCCAGCTTTCCATTGCGCGGAAATCCTGCTTTTTCCAATTCGTTTTGAATATCATCCTCACTTGCCCCCACGAAGACCGGCGTTACCGCGCGATAGCCAAGAGCATTTGCGGCAAGTCCCAAATGCGTTTCCAAAATTTGTCCCAGGTTCATACGAGATGCCACGCCAAGCGGGTTAAGCACAATGTCAACAGGACGTCCGTCCGCCAAAAACGGCATATCCTCAACAGGCCGTACAATAGAAATCACACCTTTGTTTCCGTGACGCCCCGCAAGCTTATCTCCCGCGCGAACCTTGCGCACCTGCGCGACTTCTACCTGAATTCGCTTAATCACACCCGGGTCAAGCTTATCTCCCCGCTCACGCGAGAAAATCTTTATGCCGATGATACGCCCCGACTTTCCATGTGGAAGATACAAAGATGAATCTTTCACGTCACGCGCTTTTTCTCCGAAAATAGAACGGAGTAATTTTTCCTCCGCGGTGAGTTCTGTTTCTCCTTTGGGAGAAATTTTTCCTACCAAAATATCCCCCGCGCGCACCTCGGCTCCAATTCGAATAATTCCCTCCTCATCAAGGTTGCGGAGTTTTTCTTCCGATACGTTGGGGATGTCGGAGGTAGTCACCTCGGGGCCTAGTTTGGTATCCCGCACATCACAGTAATAATCCTCTATGTGTATTGAGGTAAACCGGTCATCCTGCACGACACGCTCGGAGAGCACGATAGCATCCTCAAAATTTCCTCCAAAAAACGGGATGAACGCGACAAGCAAATTCTGCCCAAGCGCAAGCACGCCGTGGTCTGTTGAGGGACCGTCGGCAAGCACTTCTCCCCGTTTTACCTTTTGTCCAGATATCACCGCGGGACGCTGATTTATGCTGGTATACTGATTGGAGCGACGAAATTTTGAAAGTGGAAATTCAATTTTCTTTCCTTTTTTTGTTTTAAATACAATACGTGAGCTATCAACACTTACAATTTCTCCATCCTCTGGAGCAAGCACGAGACGCCCGGAATCATGCGCGATTTGCTCCTCGGCCCCCGTCCCCACGAGAGGCACTTGGGGCTTAATGGGAGGCACTGCCTGACGTTGCATGTTGGATCCCATAAGAGCACGGTTCGCGTCGTCATGTTCAAGAAATGGAATGATGCTCGTCGCGGTACTCACCACCTGCATAGGAGATACATCTATAAAATCTACATCCGAACGATCACACACACCCGGCTCTCCCCCGATACGCGCCTCCACTTGTTTGTTTACAATTTTTTTATTCGCACCAAGCGCCACACCCCCTTCAGCGATATTATATTTTTTCTCGTCTCCTGCATTCATCCACACAATCTCATCGGTTACCGCCCCATTGGAAACTTTCGCATACGGCGTCTCTATAAATCCAAGGCGATTGACCCTGGCAAATGTCGCAAGATGGTTTATAAGTCCAATGTTTTGGCCTTCCGGAGTCTGGATGGGACAAATGCGTCCGTAGTGCGACTCGTGCACGTCGCGCACCTCAAAGCCGGCGCGCTCCCTTGTAAGTCCGCCCGGACCCATTGCCGAGAGACGACGCTTGTGCTCGAGTTCCGCAAGCGGATTTACTTGATCCATAAATTGTGAGAGCTGAGATGATATAAGAAATTCTCTCACCACCGCGGAAAGCGGCTTTGGGTTGATGAGTGTTACCGGAGTAATCGCGTCCTCTTCCATGGTAGACATCTTGTCCTGTACAATTCTTCGCATACGCGCAAACCCGACGCGCATACGGCTCTGCAACAATTCTCCCACCGCGCGCACGCGACGATTCGCAAGCGTATCAATGTCATCGGGACGAGCGTGTTCGTCGTTGTTGAGACGAATAATTTCCTTGATTATAAGGACTATGTCTTCCAGGCGGACAAGTTGTGTAGTTACGCTTTTTTGATCAACATCCAAGCGCTGATTCAATTTGAAACGCCCCACTTCTGAAAGGGAAAACCTATCATCGCGCTTAAACATGCCGTCTATCAAACTCTTGGCGTTTTCGGGACTCGCCAAATCACCAGGACGAAGCCTCTTGTATATTTCTATATATGAACTCATAACGTCTTGCGCGGTGTCTTTTTTGAGAGTCGCATCGATAAATCGCTGCGCTCCCTCAATCTTGCTGAATTCCTTGCGAATTGCATCGTTGGTTTCCAACCCAAAAACACGCAACAAGTCGGTGGCCGGAACTTTCCTGTGCTTATCTATCTTTACCCCCAACGATCCATCGGGGTCAGTTTCAAATTCCATCCAGCTTCCACGATCAGGAATCACCTTAGCACCGAATTGTTTTACTCCCTTGATAAGACGCGCCGTAAAATATACTCCCGACGAACGGATAAATTGGGACACCACTACACGCTCAACTCCGTTTATAATAAACGTCCCCCGTTGCGTCATAATGGGATAATCGCCCAGATACACCTCCTGTTCTGTTTTCTTTTTTGTCTTGAGATTTTTTAGCTCAACAGTGGCTCGCAAAGACGCCTCGTAAGTGGCGCTTCTCTGCCACGACTCTTCTTCCGAAAATTTTGGTTCGTCAAACGCGTACCCCCTGAAATAAAGCTCGTACTCCTCCCCCGTGTAATCTTTAATAGGAGAAATCTCATTAAATAATTGTTGAATCCCCTCCTTCACAAACCAGTCCCAGGAATGGAACTGAATCTCAGAGAGAAAGGGTTTTTCGGTGAGATCTCCATGATGTGAGGAGAACACTTTGACCGCGAGTGGTTTTTTTCTGCTCATGGAATGGAATAATGAATTAGGGCGCGCAAACACGCGTAACCTCCCGTTCGGCGGGAGGTTTGTAATATGTAGTTTGTATTAGTTGGTAAACACTATGGAGATGTAAGGAGACAAACAATGTCATTATCAAAAACGCTGGCTTCCACAATGCATAAAAATCACGCTCAATCCTCTCAAGCGCCACGATTCTTCGATTGCTGAATACTACTATAGCTCTATAAAAAAGTCAACACGCATCTGTGGACTAATGAAACTTCTCTGTTTTGAGACCAAAAAGATACGCATTTTCTGTCGAGAGAGGTAGCGAGAAAAGCACGGGGAGAGGAGCGTTTGAATAATGAGCGGCTCGTTGCGAATCATACATGCGCGAGCGACCCTCTTTGTCTAAAAACATTGATCCCTCAACAAGATGCACCACCCCTCCCCCTTTATCACCATAGAGATGTTCCCTATGTGTCGAAAAAAACACCTTTGCCGAATTATCCATCTTTTTTTCCCCCGTCTCAGAATCAGTAAACACATCACTAGACATAACTGGCTGGATAGCGCCGTGTATTTCAAATGGAGCCACGTGGTAGCCTAATACCAAGGGTATATTGTTGGCACGATACAACACCGCGTTTTCCAAATCTTGGAGGGAGCGGGTCCCTGATGCCAAATCATTCTCCCACATACGCGAAAGCTCTCCCTCTCCGGGAAGTTTGTAAAGAAGATATTCCTGATATAGCCCGCGGAGCGTTTCATTTTCCTTCAATGTTGTATCGGAAAATCCTTTTTTAACGCATTGGGAAATGACGCTCTTACCCACCGCCCGCACTAATGAGCAAAAATAAGAGCGCAGATCATTCTGCTGAATTGGAGCTTCCCCTTCTTTTCTGGAAGGATTATTAAGATATTCCTCAAAAAGTGAGAGTGCGGCCGCGGGAGAAAGCGCATTTATCTTCTCTTTGCTCGCGAAAGGAACCGCCTGCATGAAAAAATCCTTAAACCGCGACGAGAGCTTTTCTGCCTCGGGAGAATACTCAAAGTCGTGGGAAAGCGCGTCCACCTCCCCTCCTTTAATATGTTCTTCAAAACGTTTCATAAGTTTCAGACATTACCTCAAAGATGATAGATGACGTTCTTCCTCTCCACCACCACCTCCCATCTTCGTTGCCTCGTTTTTTCGTACAAGGTCTTGTTGGGATTAAAACAGATAGGTCGTTCGACTTCTTCCAGAAACGAAATGTCTGACTCGGTATCACCAACCCCCAGAGACCCCTTGAGATTAAGCCCCTTCTCTTCCACTAAAGAACGGAGGAGGAGTTTTTTGTTTTGGGAGGGCTGCTCAAGCATGTTCCCAGTATAAACGCCGTTTTTGGTTTCAAAGACAGTCCCAAAATAGTAATCAAATCTCCAAGAACGGGCAAAAATTTTTACAATCTCAATAGGAGAACCCGAAATAGCGACCAGAAGATGAGAGTTGCGCAACTGAGTCACCAGATCGCGCGTATATCGATAGACGCGGTTTTTTTGTTCCTCAATAACCGCTTCGCTTGCGCGTATCACGTCATTTTCAAGAACCCCTTTTATGCGATCGTTGTACGCCTCAACTAACATGTCTAGATATTCTTCATATTCACCTTTTCTATCAAGCCAGTTCTGATAATAATCCTCAATCGCTTTTTTGGTTATGGCTGGAAACACGCCATAACTTATCAGCGCATCGGTAAGCTCGATCACCAAAGAACTGCGAAAGATTGTTCCGTCAAGATCAAAAATGGCAAGCGGTTTTTTTTCTTTTTTCTTGGTCATATCCCCATTATTGTACCCGTGACTTACATACTTGGCAAAAGGTCAATTATAACCCGAGGTATCGCGCCCTTTTTTCGTTGTGCTCATCAAGTGTCACGCTAAAATATGTTTTCCCCGTGTCTCTGTCCGAAAGATAAAAGAAATAATCTGTTTTCGGTGGAGAAAGTGCCGCTTTAACTGCTTCGGGCGAAGGATTTGATATAGGGGTTGGAACAATACCAGATCGAGTATACGTGTTGTATGGGGTGTCTTCTCTAAAGAAAGATTTGTCGATATTACATCCAGAAAACACCCCCCGACACGCCCCGTACAGCACGGCCGCATCAATTTGGAGCGGCATGCCGGCGCTAAGACGATTATAGATGACACTTGAAACCAATTGCTGATCTAATGGATCGTGCACTTCCTTTTCAATTAACGAAGCTATAATGAGAGTTTTGTATTCATCTTTTGACCCCGCGTCCAAAAGCGGCTGTATTTTGTTTTTAAAATTATCCAACATCACACGCGCGGCAAGAGACGCGTCATAATGAAGATAGAGACGATATGTATCCGGCATTAAAAATCCCTCAAGCGACTCTCTTCCTTCAAGAAAAGGATATTGGGATACAAATTGCAATGGAGAAAGAGAGGCCAATGCCCCGCTTTCAATAACGCCCCCTTGCGCGAGACGATCGTCTATCTCTTTAAGGGTGGCGCCAGGAGGAATAGTGATTTGCGCTTCATTTGGACCAGAGGAAAGAAGCGTGGTGATATCTCCCAGTGTAAGTGCGGGAGAGATAAAATACGCACCCGGTTGATATTTTGAAAAATTACCAGAAAGAAATGAATAGAGAATAAATATTGTTTTTGAGCGGATAAATCCATTTGCAAGAAGATCATCCGCGATAGATATCACCCCTTGTTCTGGCTCAACTACAAATCGCGCGGTGGCTTCGTTTGAGCTTGTCAAAAAGACCTGCCCCATAAGCCAAAACGCGCCAATAAGCAACACAATAACCACCGTATAAAATGCGACGAAACGATTCATATAATAGTTAGCGCCTGCTATATGCCGATTGAATAATACCTATCACAATCATGTTGGCCAGTATACTAGAACCTCCATAGCTCACAAAGGGAAGCGTGGTACCAATAACCGGTAATAATCCTATATTAGACCCCACGTGAAAGATAAACTGCGCCAGAAAAAGAATAACCGCCCCTAGTGTGAGAAATTTGTAAAAATTTCTCTCCATAAGAAGCCCGAGGTGCAGAAGACGAAACAGCATCCATGAAAACGCTCCCACCAATGCCATCACTCCCACAAGCCCTCCCTCTTCAGCTATTGCGGCAAAAATGAAATCGTTATGCGCTTCAGGCAAAAATCCAAGTTGCACCTGTGTTCCCTGTCCAAACCCTTTTCCAAACACACCCCCCGACCCTATCGCGATTTTTGACTGAATAACACTATAACTAACTCCCCTGGGATCAAGCTCGGGATTGAACACCCCCACAATTCTTGCTTTTTGATACTCTTGTAGCCCCACATTCCACAGCACAAGCAAGGCCAGCGCAAAAATTCCCGCCGTCACCGCAAGACGCCGAAGGGGCACCCCCGAAGCAATAATAAACCCAAGCCATATAGCAAAAAGTACCAAGGATGATCCAAGATCCGGTTGCAACGCGATAAGTCCCGCTGGGAGCGCACAATATATAAACGAGATGATAAGTGTCTTCCATCTAGCAATACCAACATGCTTTTTTGAGAAGAAGTACGCCAATACTAATATAAGCGCGATTTTAGCAAATTCAGATGGCTGGAACTGAAAACCCGCCAGAGAAAGCCATGCGCGATTCCCCTTGATAACTGGAGCAAATAGATATGTAGCAAGAAGCGTTATCAACACAAGCGCGTATATTCCGAAAATAACGTTTGGATGACTAAAAAAAGATCGCAAATCAACCGCGACCAATAGCAACGCCACAAAAATTCCCAGTAGCACCCACGCTACCTGCTTACCAAAAATATCCGGAGACGTTGAAAGAAGGGAGAGTAATCCCGCCGCCAAAAGCATCCCCAACGCCGCACACAGCTTCCAATCAATCCTACGAAAAAGAAAGGTCATTATGTTGTATATCTAACCATGTTTGCGCGACACCCACAATCCATTCACCTCGTCACCAAACGCAACTATATATCAAGCACCCCGTTTGCCTTGAGAGGATACTTCTTGTTTTGAACCGCGCGCATATATCCGGCAAGCGCAATCATAGTCGCATTATCCATGCAATATCTAAACGGAGGGACAATAAGATTAATTTTCAATTTTAAATTTTTAATTTTTGAACGGAGGAGGCGCGATAATTCTTTGTTTGCCGCAACTCCACCCCCAACAATGATTGCTTTGGCACCATATTCTTCCACTGCGCGCATCGTTTTTGAAACAAGGGGAACAAACGCCGCGTTTTGAAAACTCGCCGCTATATCTTCTTTTGTTGATTCGCGATGATCACGCACATAGTAAAGCACCGCGGTCTTGAGTCCCGAGTAACTGAAGTTGTAATTTTTCTGATGAATCATAGGTGAAGGAAACGCGATCGCGCGTGAGTCTCCCTTTTTCGCAAACTTTTCAACCTCCGGGCCTCCCGGATAAGGAAGATCTAAGAGTCGCGCCACTTTATCAAAACTCTCTCCTACCGCGTCATCAACCGTCTCCCCTAATTTTTTATATTCATTCAGATTTTTCATTACCGCCAGGATGGTGTGCCCCCCGCTCACCAAGAGAACGATAGCGGGAAATGTATCTTGTAACTTGAAGCTTGAAGTTTGTATATTTTTAGACTTTGATTTGCCATTTTGATTTATAGCTTTTTGTGCCAACAAAAAACTATACATATGGCCATGCAAATGATTTACCCCGACAAGTGGCTTTCCCCACTTCTTTGCCAAGTCCTTTGCAAATTCAATCCCCGTCCAAAGCGCTGGCTCGAGTCCTGGCCCCACGGTTACGGCAATCAAGTCAATGGATTGTATTATGGAGTTGGAATTATGAAGTATGAATTTCTTCCCCTTTCTTCTTGATTCATTATTCAATATTCGCCCCAAAAGAACTGGCAAGTTCTTCTGATGTTCTCTTTTTGCCAAACTCGGAACCACGCCTCCGAACGGCGCATGTATTTTCACTTGAGACGACACAAGCTCCTTTAGGATTTTAATTTTTTGTCTCCGTTTTTTGTCCTCGGTTATTTCCACAAGAGAAATCCCCGTGTCATCGCAACTTGTTTCTATGGATAGGATTTTCATAAAAATCTTTACGCGCTACTAAATGCCACAATACTCCTATCTATGTTTCGGCGTTACCCAAAAGTCCAATCGCCACTTTCCTGAAAGCGCCAGACGTGTCTGCGCTTCAAGCGCGGGGAGCGAACCGAACACAATAAGCGTCAGGGGCATAAGAATCCATGAGAGGAAATACCATGCCAAATTAAGTCGCGTGATACCCACGGGCTTTGGGGGAAGTATCGACATAGAAAGCACGGCCGAACTCACAATGCCCAGCGACGCAAACGTCATGATATAACGAGTCATTTCGGGAAGATTATACGCAAGTAAGGTAGTACGAAACGCGTCTCCCCCTAAAAACACGGGAAGCCACCCAAGCGCAAAAATAAGAATTGAATTAGTTGCCCACGAGTGGAATCCTTCAGTAATATGAAATCCCCAGTACCACTTCTTGCTCCTTTTGATTTTCTTATTTGACCTAAAACGGGAGAGGATGTAGGCGATGTTTTCCGCTCCCCATCCCCAGCGCCGTTGTTGTTTATAAAGATTCTTCATCGTCTGCCAAAATGAGGGGGCGGTGTTTGCATCCATGGAGACCGGATACATAAGCGGCACCGTCCTCCAATCTCCGTCGTAATGTGTATAGCACTGCCAGAAAATACGCGAATCTTCCGAAACCATATGTGTCTGCCAAAACCCTATATCAACCAGCGCTTTAAACGGCATCGAGTGAGAAGAGAAGGTTGTTAACTTTTCGGGACGCGATTGTTGCATAAGATGCCAAAACGTTGCCGAAAAGCCAATGATACGCGCCAGAGACGGCGCTTGGTATACGTTATTCAAAAACAAAGGGACTGGTTGATAACTTGAGCGAAGAGGCTTGGGAGAGGTAAGAAACTGGTACGTCAATACCCCAAAATAATCTTCGTACACTTGCGTATCCACATCAAACACCGAGGCGATAATGTCCTCATAGGGAATGCCCAGCGAATCAATAAGGTTTTCCTTCACAAATTTTCCCGCCCATGCCTGATTGGACCCTTTCCCAGAAAGTTCTCCGGGGATATTCTGCGGGTGAGTAGTGATCACCAGATGAGCGAATGTATTTCCAAAATCTTCCACTACCTTCTTGGCCACTTCTTGCGCATATTGCCCCGCGCGCTCCTCTGTCGCTAACACAAGGATTATGCGGTCCTTGGGATATCGGGCACTCATAAGTCTCTCAAATGTTTCTTTCACCACCTCATAGGGCTCTTGATACATAGGAAGAAACACCACGTGCCATATATCCTTCCATCGCCCTCTTGTGTTGGGATTTTCTTCAAGACGTTGCGTCCAGTTAGTATTGAGGTTTGCGCGCATAGTGCTAAAACTATTACGCAAATGCAACGACAAATAAATTGTCTTGAGAAGCCAATAGAGATCAAAAAGTATAATAAAAATCGCCACCCACGTGGGAAGAAAAAAAGAGAACACCACCATACCAACTAATGTGCTCCACGAGAGTATGGCGGGAAGCCACTCAAAAACACGATACAATCGGCCTTCTTTCATATGAGCTATCATGCAAAATTATTCCCCCAAGGTCAATAAGAGTCATACCGCATTGTCAAAAGAACTTGTGTGGTCTATGTTAAGAGAAGCACAAGGAGAAAAATCTATGCCCGAAACTGTTATCGGAACATATCGCATTGACAGGAAAAGCAATGAACCTATCGAAATAATCGAATTTTTGCTCCGCGATGTTCCTTTGGAATTCGCGAAAATCCCCCCCATCCACCTTGGCTGGACCGGGTGTTTTAATATCAGAGTAGAGATAAAGGATGGGGATAAAAAAGATCATTGCGATATATCGATTCGTTTTCAAAATTAAAAGCCCCTCTGGGGCCTTTTACTTGGGACGCACGCGCCGTAATGTCATCTCGGCTTTGATATCAACCAAATCACCTCCTTGCTGACTGGAGCACCCACATTGTGCGTAATGCTTTTGGGTTTCTTCCAGAGCTTTTTCAAGCTCCTCATTAGACATCTCGCGAAACTCCTGAATCTTCCTTTCTCTGACAGTCATCGCTTCACGATCAACACCCCTGAACACTCCCAGTCCATGCTCGGTCATTTAGACACTTGTTCCCTATTCTGCGCGTACCCTAGCAAGAGATAGGGGGTTGGTCAATGTTAAGAACCATTTGATTTCTTTTGTGACCCCACGGGGAATCGAACCCCGATTTACGCCGTGAAAGGGCGCTGTCCTAGCCGTTAGACGATGGGGCCAAATTTTTAAACAGCAGCTTCAATTTCCTCCTTCCAGCACATGACTCCCAATATTTCTCTCGCTTTCTGACTTCTTTGGCGGGAATGTCTTTTTCTAAAACAAAAACCTTAAAGTTGCCGAGGTTTCTTGTGGAAAGAACCTTTTCCTCACGATGTTCTTTTATCCTCCTAGAAAGGTTGCTGGTGCAACCAACATATGTTTTACTCCCTTTTTCCGCCACAAGCCAGTATACAGCGTGCATATTATAGACATAGCCGTTAGACCCGCTTCGACTCGCGTGAAGCGAGGCGAGCGATGAGGCCAAGCCACCTATATTAAATCAGAAAATAGAGAATAATCAAGAAAAAAGCGCCCATAGGCGCTGGAAAAATCAAACTTTGTGCTGACCTGATACATACTGCGGAAGACCGTCGACCTCCTGGACTGAAAAATCGGCAAAAAGATGGGGGTATTTTGAAACGACTATCTCGCCCACCTTAGAAAATACGAAGCGAATCTCTTCTTCGGCGCTGGGATGGGTTCTCATCTCCAATACCCACCGAAGTGCCCTCATATTTGCCGACCACCCAATAGTAGTCGCAAGACCGATGGGAGCAACCCGCCTCATAGCAGAAGTTATCTTTTTCTTGGTAGAAAAAGGAATTTTTACTTTCCCCTCCTCTGTAGTCGCATCAAGATCAAAATGTTGAGCAAGTGCCACCTGCAATTCTTCAAGTTGCTCAATTGTCTTAACGAAGACTTCCGTCACTGCGTTATCTTCACGAATTACCGTGGGGAGCCACACGCCCAAATCACTCAAACGCACATAGCGCAAACTTTCCTGTGAAATAGCAACGCCAGCACGATGTCGGACCAACTCGTGAGTAAACACACGCGAAACATCAGCAAAGATAAAGTTAACGCTGGCGTGCTCCAGAACAGAACCATGCCCCGACTTAATCAAATTAGCCATATACTCGTCGTTGTGCTCACGAACTTTGGTAACGTTTTTATTCATGCCGGGCTGCCAACTTCGATAGCATACTCTCCCGAATGCCTCAATAAGATATTCGCTGTCAGATGGCGCATCCGAAACCCAATCTGGGACACCAATATGCTCAAGATATCCGGAAAGTCCCCCTTGATTGACTCGAGTTTCTCCCACGAGAAATACTTTTGGTTCAACCGACCTCACCCGTCTTCCCTCAATGTTCTGCCGCTCACTATACCAGAACCACCTCCAACAAAAAAGTCCCGCTTTCGCGAGACAATAAAAATCTATTACCCCCACACTCGTTTGATATGCAGAGCCAAATCTCTTCCACTTTCGGTTAGACGGAACGAATAAGAACCCATGCCGGTTTCTTCAATCATCCCCACGCCCGCCAAAATACGCGCGGCCGTCTTTTCAACCGAATCAAGCTGAGAAACTTCTATCAATCCAACCCTGTGGTTGGCGTTCACAGCCGTGCCCTCGGCGCACAGGCCCCGGGAAAGAATGGAGCGCGCGGCGACACCAAGAGCGCTCATATGCGCGTCACCCACGATCCAGTGAAGCAACATCCCGTCTCTCATATATGCTCCCTTGTACTTGCGACAAAGTATCACGCAAACAAAAAAGACGCAATTGCCTTTTCTGGGTGGTGCCCGGGGTGGGAGTCGAACCCACATGAGAAATTCATCTCAAAGGATTTTAAGTCCTTCGTGTATACCATTCCACCACCCGGGCGTGCTACTTTAAAAATCTCCTGAGGCCACGGGCGGAATCGAACCGCCGTATAGCTCTTTTGCAGAGAGCCGCCTTACCACTTGGCTACGTGGCCATATTTCCTTCTCAAAATTTCTTTCTGTTGTCCTGTTTTCAAGAATCTTTCCATGCGCACCGCCTCACTTCTTGATTCAAACACATGAACTTCCATTAAAATCCAAGGTTTGTATGCTTTTGTAGATTTTACCCTACCGCCATTATGTAACGCGAGTCGTTTCCGCACATCAGCGGTACTACCAACATATATATCACCATTTTTTAAACTTAGCAGTATATAGGTGGTATAAGCCATACATACTAGAGGTTCACTTGTGTCTCTACGAGACATCTCCCGTAGGGAGAGCTACGGCGCCTTCCTCTAGTATTGTACCCACACCAATTACTCAAACACAACAACCTTAGGCATGGTACCAATGGTGCTTTTCTTCATAACCGCGTATCTGATTTTTGGACTTTGTTTGTTTAGTTCCATCAGGACTTCGTTTCTTTTTGCGTCCGGATACACCGCTACTATCACGCGCGCTTTGTAAAACCTGTCGTCAACAGAAACTCCCAAGATAGTCACCAAAACACCGTCGGCATACGAGTGCCTTTGGAGATGTTGTGAAATCGCTTCCCGCAAAGAAGATTCGAGACGCTCTTTTTTATATGACATACCTACTCAGCCATCTTAATCACATCCCCCACAATAATGGTTTCGGGAGACTCAATCATCATTCCACACTCCCCCTCCAAAACTTTTTTACAATTCTCTTTTCCCTGTTGAAGGTTGCGTATGGTGCCATGGCCAATTTCTTCCTCGCCTCGCATCACCACTATATGGTCTCCTAAGGCAAGTATCCCCCTTTTCATCTTTCCTCCCACCACCTGTTTCTTCCCCTGTTGAGAGAAAACCGCAAGAATTTCCAATGCTCCTCCCTTTTGTTCCTGTTGTGAATGCGACACCTCATGTTCAAGCGCTTCTATTATCCGATAGATAATATTTGAAGTAATAATGCGCACCTTTTCTGATCTCGCCACATTCTGCGCCGCTTTGGCAACTTTTACATTAAATCCGATTACATATGCCCCCACGGAAGAAGCTAATTTCACATCACCATCCGTAATATCACCCACTTCCCGAGATACAACCACCACTTCTCTGTTTTCGAACGAAAGTCCTCCGATGACATGAGAAAGTGCTTCAAGGGTCCCCGACACATCCGCTTTGAGGACAAGCTTTATTGTCTGTTCTCCACTCTTTACCTGCGCGATTTCTTGTTCTGGTTCTTTGTATTCTTGGGGAAGCAAAGATTCTTTCGCTGCCGGCTCCAATTCTCCCGCGACACACAACTCACCCACCATCGGCACATCAGAGAAACCCGCAATAAGCGCGGGGCTGGAAGGGCCAAGCTCTTTTACCGATTCCCCAAGAAAATTTTCTAACGATCTTACCTTTCCTTCCGCCGACGCTGTTGTCACCCGATCGCCCACGCGTAGGGTGCCATCTTTGATGATGAGAGATGCCACCGGCCCCCGTTGGCTATCACGATGAGATTCTAATATAAATCCACGAGCGGGCGCGGAGGGGTCGCATGTGACTTCCTGCACATCCCAGAGAAGCAATAACGTATCAAGTAATTCATCTACACCCGTTCCTTCCTTTGCTGATATGGCAACCCAGGGAACATCGCCTCCCAATTTTTCAAGTGCCACACCGTTATTGAGCAGATCATTCTTGGTACGCTCTTCGTCCGCGTTATTTTTATCTATTTTATTGATAGCAACCAAAAAAGGAATCTTCGCAGAGAGCAATATGTCTATCGCCTCCTTTGTCTGGGGCTTTACTCCATCATCGGCCGCGATCATCAATATGGCAACGTCAGCGATAGATGCGCCTCTTTGTCTCATTTTTGTGAACGCCTCATGCCCCGGAGTATCAATGAACGTGATACGCTTTCCTCCGTGATCTATCTCATACGCGCCCACTGCTTGCGTAATTCCTCCCGCCTCGCGCTCAGCTACCCGGGTTTTCCTTACATAATCAAGAAGCGACGTCTTTCCATGGTCAACATGCCCCATCACTACCACAATAGGAGCGCGCAATTGCGTTCCAGACGTACCAATATGCTGCGGCTCTTGAGCCGCTTTCTGTTGCGGGGAAGAAGACATAGTGAAGAACACTATACCAGAAAATTATCCCCCAATCAATAACGTTGATTTTGAGGTGTTTTATATGTATGCTTTCTGTGTTGTTATATAGAAAGAACGCATACAATTTTTGTTACGAGACACACTAACACGGAGGGATGGCTGAGCGGTCCAAAGCAGCAGGTTGCTAACCTGTGCCCGTCTAAAAGCGGGCCGTGGGTTCGAATCCCACTCCCTCCGCCAAAAAAATATCGCCCATGTGGCGATATTTTAAAAAAGATGGCAAATATTGACAATAATATAATAACGTACCATAATCATATATGCTTGTTGTAAAACCATTTCATCAACGCTTAGGATTCTGCGGCCCCTCATGCCTAAAAATGGTATTGAATTATTACGGTACCACGGTAACCGAACGTGAATTGGCGCGTCTCACCAAAGCAAACACTTCCCGAGGAACAGACGCAAAACACATATCCGCCGCCGCAAAGAAATTCGGGCATGAAGCGTCCATAGAAGATTTCGCTACTATCGGCATGATTAGTACACTTGTAAACAAGCGGCGCATCCCCGTCATTGTGAATTATTTTTTTATTAACGAACCTCATTACGCGGTAGTAATTGATATTGATACTGAAAATATTTATGTCCAAGACCCATTGGACGGAACAACAAAGGCAATGAGGATTTTTGATTTCAAAAAAATATGGTTTGGCTTTATGGGGCAATGGCCTCAAGAGAAAAGAGATTTTGCCATACGTCGCATCATCGTGGTCTATCCTAAAAAATCAAAAAAGAAGTCCAAAACACGATAACCTGTACCTTGTTTCCTTAACACGTTATACTGTTTTCATTACAACTAACGAATTTTATCATGGCAAAAAATGTTCTTATCTACACCACGCCCACCTGCCAATTCTGTCATATGGCAAAAGAATTCTTTAAAGATCACGACGTGGACTTTAAAGAAATTCCCGTCAAAGACGACATGGAAAAACAGAAGGAGATGGTGCAGAAGTCAAAACAGATGGGAGTGCCGGTGATTGATATTGATGGAGAAATTGTTATCGGCTTTGATAGAGAGCGTCTTATGGAATTACTCGATATTAAGGAGTAATCAAAACCCTCGGCATAGAGCCGAGGGTTTTTTATTAAAAAGAAGTGCCCAGCTGACTCTTTGCCAGCTGGGCGGGTACTACCATCGGCTGCGCCCTTCACTTCCTTCGTCAAACTAGAAGAACTTCTTCATGGCTCCTCTCCTTTCTTTTGGCACGAAGGGTGTGCCGAATTTTAGTATATCATAAACTCCTAAAAAAGAACACCCGAAAGCGCGGTGTGGAAACCGGTCGCTTTCAGGGGCGCACCGACCTTCGTTTGTTTTTCATAGTGTACGGGCGGACTTCTGGGCACACTTCCTTCCTTTCGTTGACAGTCCCAGATACCGCATGCCCGCTCCCAATGAACGAGCTTTCTCGGTTATACTAGTACTTCCACGTCAATACAAAAGCCCCTGACCAATGGCCCGGGGCTTTATGCATATAGATCTTCTATGATTTTACATTTGGCCTCCCATATCCGGCTTGTGCATGGAGCCACCCCTGCGGCAAAGACCGCCAATAGTGACCAAGAGATACAACGCCGAAAGACCAACCAAGATGTACACGATATCCGCTACAACATTGGAACCGAAGATTGCCTGAACGAAATTGAAACTGAACGCACCGTAAAGGCCCCAGTTAAGACCGCCCACGATGACGAGTATCATTGCAACCCAGTCCAAAATGCTAAATTTCTTCATGATGGTATATGTAGTATATATAGAATAAAACGACCTTTGCTTTTACTTTCTCATATTAGTGTACCATGATTTCTCTTTCTCTCCTCTCTTTTGTGGAAAACCTTAAAAGTAGCCCCTCTTTAGTTGCTAAAAAGAAGACCCTTGGGTATGCTGAAGACATAAATGGAACAAAGTTTTGTCCCTTCTGAATTTATACGGAACGCGATCACAGATACCATTCAATCGCGCTGGAACACGCAACATGTTCCTTTTTCTGTTGAAATAAAGGATGGCGGTTCTTTTGGTGATTACGCCACGAACGCGGCATTCGTACTCTCCCCTTTATTAAAAAAATCCCCACCAGAAATCGCGACGCAACTTGCCGCCTCCTTGCAAGAAACGCGACACGAAATAATAGAAAACACAAAGGTAGCTGGCCAGGGATTTGTAAACATCACAATGAAACCTTTGTTTTGGGAGCATACACTTTCCCATGTGCTCTCCTTTGACCCCGCGCAGCTGAAATCCTCCAATCCTAAAAAAATTATCGTTGAGTTCTCTTCCCCTAATGTAGCGCGCCCCATGCATATGGGTCATATACGCAATACGATACTAGGAGACTTCTTGGCTCGCATGTATACATTTTTGGGGCATGAAATAATTCGCTGGAACCACTTAGGAGATTGGGGAACTCAGTTTGGAAAACTCATTGTCGCCTATCGGGAAGGTTGGACCACGAGAGAGGCGGTTGAACAAAACCCCATAGAAGAATTGGTGCGTATCTATGTGCGTTTTCACGACGAAGCGAAAGAAGATCCCTCGCTTGAGAAACGCGCGCAGGAGGAATTTAAAAAACTGGAAGATCGTGACCCAGAAAACACCGCACTTCTTGAATGGTTTCGCGCGGAATCACTTAAAGAATTCAACTCCACATATAATGCGTTAGATGTAACGTTTGACGTTGAAAGAGGTGAGAGTGAATATCTGGACGCCATGCCAGCGCTTATTGAGAATATGAAAAAATTGGATATCGCGCAGGAGAGCGAGGGGGCGTTAATTGTACCTCTGGAAAAAGAGGGCTTGGCACCGGCACTGATAGAAAAATCAGACGGCGCAACGTTGTATATGACTAGAGAATTAGCAAGTTTGGAGTATCGCCTCTCTCACTATCACCCTGACGAAATTCTCTACGTGGTGGGAAACGAACAAACACTTCATTTCCGTCAATTTTTTGCCATCGCGCATAAATTGGGACACACATCAACCCTTCTCTCTCATATCCCCTACGGTGTGGTGCTTTCAGCCGAAACCAAAAAAAAGCTTTCAACGCGAGGCGGGGTTGTGGTAACTGGCAGACACATGCTCGCCTCGGTCATTGAGCGAGCCCTTGTAACCACACAAGAAAAACAACCCGAGCTCTCGGAAGATGAGCAGAAAAAAATAGCATCTTCGGTAGGAATAAGCGCCCTGCGATACAGCTTATTGCGCGATCACAGAATATCAGACGTTGTATTTGATCCCACGCAGGCTCTCGCGCTTCATGGCAACAGCGCGCCCTATCTCCAATATGCGTTCACACGACTCACGAAGATGCTTGAAAAATCGGGGGGTAAAATCGGCAATTCCTACAGCATACACGAAGATATGATCCCCACAATTAAACATATCGCTGAATTCCCGGAGATCATACGCCGATGCACCGAAGATAATTCTTCGCACCACCTCGCGCAATATCTTTTTGAACTCGCTTCCTTATGTAATTCACTATACGAAAAACATTCGGTACTGCGTGAAGAAGATGCGCAAAAAAAAGACGCGCTTATTGCCCTTTTTTCAAGCGCCCGAAAAAGATTTCTGCTCGGGTTTGAATTGTGTGGTATTGTTCCGCTTCAAAGCATGTAGCTAAAAATGCTACACTACAGACAATGAGCGAGCCCGAATCAAAAAAATCAATTTCCTGGGAAATACATCGCACCAAAGAGCGGGAGCGTTCTCGTTCGTTTTATGTAGCGGTGCTTGTGTGTATGATCCTCTTTCTCACATTCGCGGTATGGCAAAAAAACTTTCTGTTCGGAGTGTTTGTGATTGTTGCCACGGGCATCGTACTGTTTCTCTCGCAACAACAGCCCGAAGCATATTCATTCACCCTTACCGATGAATCATTCATTGTCGGGGACGACGAACATTCATATGACCTTTCTTCCTTTTCACACTTTGATATCTTTCGATTCGAGGACAATGATTTCGAGCTTTTTTTGGTCCCACGCGAACGTTTCAAGCCCATCGTACGTGTGCGTATATGGCCCGCCGACAAAGAACGAATCGTCTCGTTTCTTACCGATATTCTTCCGCGTAAAAAAACAGAGCCCTCTTTTTTGGATATCTTCTCAAAGTTTATAGGGATTTAAACCGCGTCCTAAAAGGGAATCTCCTTCGCCTCTCGTCGCGCCGGTCGCGCTCCTCGGGCTAGGCACCGCCTCGCGGTACTCGTTACTCGCCTCGCTTCACGAGTCGAAGCGGGCTACTCGCGCATGCTCAGGCGTTCGACTCCACACGCACATTGTGTCCTCGAAGGGAATCGAACCCCCATTGCGGGCTCCGGAGGCCCGTGTTTTATCCATTAAACTACGAGGACAAGGACAGATATGAATTTGCGTGCTCACGCACACATACGACGAAACCTGTGTGCTCGGAGGGAATCTCCTTCGCCTCTCGTCGCGCCGGTCGCGCTCCTCGGGCTAGGCACCGCCTCACAGTGCTCACTACTACTCGCACATGTTCCGGCGTTCGATTCCACACGCACGCAAAGCAGTTTGCGTGCTAGCACACACAATCAACAAAACGTGTGCGCTCGGAGGGAATCGAACCCCCATTACAAGATCCGCAATCTTGCGTCCTATCCGTTGAACGACGAGCGCATAACGCATCATCATATAACCACGCTATAAGTATATTTTCAATATAGAAAAGCAGTCTTGCGTTTTTCTTTTTATCTGGTACGAGGACTGTCTCACTTCAATAACGAAGAGAGACAAACGCACACGAAAGGAGGGTGCGCATGAAGAAGTTTTTCATCATCGCGGTAGCACTGGCACTCGCTGGTGCGGCGTACGCGAACCTGCCCCCGCCCGCTCTGGCACAGGGCAAGGTAATCGCGACAACGCTGTCCGGCAGCACCACCAGCACCGTCATGGACACGGCCGTCCAGACGATGCTCGCTGTTCCCAACGTCAGCTCGGAGATCGACCTGACGCCGACGGCCACCACGCAGGCAACGCTCGCCACCGCCACCGTCACCGACAACCTCGTCAAACCCTTCGGCGCGGGTACTCGTCCGTCTCGAGTCGACTCGGGGCGCGTCGCCCTGGCTTCCAGCCAGCGGACTCCTCGCACCGACGTGACGACCAGGCCCTTCCACTACCGGGTCTAACGACCCACGGCCCCCGCGGAATTTCCGCGGGGTTTTTCTTTTTTCTCCTAAATACTTTTATCTTTTCTGTTTCGCCTTTATACTTTTCTATATGTCCCTTCTCTCACAACAACTCACAGATATTTCGGGTGTGGGCGCGTCACTCGCTCAAAAACTTTCTAAACTCGACATACTCACCGTCAAAGATATTCTCTATCACTTTCCTTTTCGTTATCAAGATTTTTCGGTTATTTCGCCCATTGCAGATGTGCGCGAAGGGGACACCGCGACCGTTTTTGGACTCATTGAGAAGGTATCAGTCCGCCGCACATGGAAACGAAAGATGTGGCTTGTTGAAATAACCATTACTGATGAGACTGGTTCCTTGCGTGCGGTATGGTTTAATCAAAAATATCTTGCCGCAGTATTTAAGGAGGGCATGGGAATAAATCTTGCCGGAACTATTTTGACTGACGGTAAAAAAATGTACCTAAGCAATCCCGTGTATGAAATTATATCCAAATCGCTTGAACACACTCGCCATACCGGCCGTATCGTTCCGGTATATCCTGAAACTCGTGGGATAACTTCAAAAGCAATTCGCCTCGTATTGAGTAAAATCATTGACCGACTAGACGAAGTCGATGAATTTTTACCCGAGACAATTATACAGAAATACAACCTCCCACATCTTGCTCACGCATTTCGTTCCATACACTTTCCTTCGTCGTTGGAAGACGCGGATCACGCGCTTAATAGATTTGCATTTCAGGATCTCTTCCTTTTACAGCTGCTCAAAACATCTCACAAATACGAACAGAAAAAACACCGCGCGCACGCAATTAAGCAAGACAAAACATATACCAAAAAATTGATTGAGAATATTCCATTCTCCCTCACCGAGGCACAAACAAAAACACTTGAGGAAATCTTTAATGACCTTTCCAATCCTCATCCCACTAGCCGCCTTTTGCAGGGAGACGTGGGATCCGGCAAAACCGTGGTCGCGGCACTCGCGGCACTACTCGTTGCGCACCGAGGATATCAGAGTGTTTTCATGGCCCCCACAGAAGTGCTTGCGTGGCAGCATTACCGCGCTTTTTCTTCTCTTTTTGGGACACTAGATCATGGAGTTGCGCTTCTGACCTCATCCCAGTCACGTCTTACGTTTGGAGACAATCTAGAAACAACCCTTTCTAAAAAAGAACTGCTCGAGAAAATTAAATCGGGCTCTGTCTCTATTATCATCGGCACACAAAGCGTTATACAAAAAAATGTCTCATTCAAAGATGCGGCACTGGTTATTATAGATGAGCAACATCGCTTTGGCGTACGCCAACGTGCCACGCTTTCTGATACGATGCACGGAGCATTCCCCCATCTTCTCTCTATGTCCGCAACTCCCATTCCCCGCACGCTCGCGCTCACCGTATTTGGAGATCTTGAGCTTTCAGTTATTGACGAGCTTCCAAAAAATCGAAAGAAAATTATTACAAAGATCGTCACGCCTTCCCAACGCCAGCATGCCTATCGTTTTGTAGATGAACAGATTGATGCCGGAAGGCAGTGCTTTGTGATATGCCCCCGCATTGAACCCCCCGACCCAGAACAACCCCTTACGCCACGTCAAAAAACGATGCTGGAAGTACGCTCGGTTACCGAGGAATACGAGAAGCTTTCAAAACATATATTTCCATCCCGACAAGTCGCGATGCTGCACGGGCGTCTTAAAGCAAAAGAAAAGACGGCTATTATGGAACGTTTTAAGAATAAAGAGTTTGACATACTCGTTTCTACCTCTGTTGTCGAGGTTGGCGTTGATATACCCAATGCTTCTATTATGCTCATAGAAGGTTCTGAGTTTTTTGGACTTGCGCAACTCTATCAGTTCCGCGGACGAGTGGGACGGGGGGAGCATCAATCGTACTGCTTTCTCTTTACCGACTCTCGCTCTGCCTTAACCAAAGAACGCCTCAATGCGCTTATCACGGCAAAAAATGGTTTTGAATTAGCGGAAATTGATCTACGCTTACGAGGCCCCGGTCAATTCTTGGGGCACGAACAAACCGGCATACCCGATCTTGCCATGAAATCACTCCAAAATCCCAACCTGGTAACTAACGCGCGCAAAGAAGCGATTTTGCTTTTAGAAAAAAACCCCTCGCTAGAGGAGCATCCGTATCTTGCTACCTACTTACAACTATTCGGACAACAAATCCACGAAGAGTAGCTAGTGTATCATCTCTGGATCATTGGGAACTTGAGAAATATTCCCGTTCTCGTCTCTAGAATCAACATTTAATACAACCCCCAGGTTCTTAAGCTTTTCCTCCGCCTCCTCCTTTCCCTTGTATAGTATAGGAAGCAATTCACGCACCGGATCATCTCCGCTCTCAATGCACTTAATACGATCGGTGATGCGGTCTAGGGCAGTCAAAAGCCCATGAATCTCCTCTTTTGTTTCTTGGGCTCCTTCGTCGTGGATATCAATCGGAACGAAATCACCGCTTGGCCCCCTTCCTAATTCTTCGGGAGATCGCTGTGCCATGCTTAGTCCAATTTTACTTTTATTTTTTTACTCTTCGAACGATGGATTTTTGGTAATACAATTTTAAGCACGCCGTTCTTGAGCGATGCCTGCGCTTTTTCAGCATCTATTTCCTGTGGAAGGATGATGGAACGAGAAAACTTCCCCCAGAAACATTCTTGATAGAGATAGTCGTCCTTTTTTATTTTCTCTTTCTTCTGACGCGAACCGCGTATAGAAACTGATTCGGGAGTAATGGAAATATCAAGGTCGTCAGATTCAATGCCAGCAACCGTGGATTCTATAACAATATTATCGGCATCCTGATACACATCTATCATCAGATGCCCCTCCGCATCATCAAATTCCATATCTTCCTCGTGACTAATTAGGAGTTCTTCTTTGCTTCCCTCTTTCTCTTCTTTTTCTTTTTTAGTAGAGGCGCGCACAAGCTGCGGTTCAAATTCCGCGTCATCGTATTTTACCCCCGCTAATTGTTCAAAAAATTCGTTGTTGTCCATATGTCGTAAGTATAGTAGAAAGATTTTTATTCAACAAGCGACCTATTGCGAACTTGATTCTTCCATCTTTTTAAGCTCCTCAAAATCATAGAGCACAAAGAAGCCGACTAAAATAAGAAAGACGGTGGGATACACAATAATATCCTCAAACCGATATACCATAATGTTAAATATAGAATGAAATATTGAAGCGAGCACAAGACCAACCAATACCAAGCGTTTTTCTATATGATACTTAATACCTCGCGCCCAATGATGACCCACAATAGCCGATGAAAGCGCGTGGAGTAGCGTCGCGCCAATAAACCGCAACAGCATAAGTCCAAACACGTCTCCAGTCGCGTTAGAAAACACCAGAAAAAGATTCTCCGCTGAGGCAAATCCCAGCGCCCCAGTTACCATATAAATCATCGCGTCAACCGGCTCATCAAACGCAGAACTCTTTCTTACCAACATATAAATGAAGAGAAATTTTATTACCTCCTCAATTATGGAGAAACCAACAAATACGCTGATGTTTTCCTCAAAAATGCGTGGTAGTGTGATGACAACATTGCGCAACACATCATTGAGCGCCACCTCAATGACCAGCGCCGCCAGAGCCGAAATACCACCCCACACAAAGGCCTTGGCTATCATTCGACGGGGCTCGGGATGCGCATCTTCTTTTAAGAAAAACGCAAGCCATACCAACCCCGGCGCAAATCCAAGCAGTAACGCGACAAACACGCTCATATAGAGGAGTATACCGTATTGAGCAAAATACTCATAATAAATAACTCGGAAAGCTTGAATTACACTAAAGAGTTGTCGGAAGGGGGGTGAAAAAAGAAAAGGGCGCGTCCCGTAGAACGCGCCCGTGTACTTCCTGTCCTGTCACAGGTTGATCTTTCCCCCGATCAACCCTAGAGTTTCGCCGTCCAAGAAAAGGACGGCGCCCCATACCTGGAACTTCTTCCCCAGTTCCAGGTATGGACCCGTGCCGACAGACCGCTGGGAGAAAACCCCCAGCGCCGCCGACTCGTTTAGACGATAGGTCCCCAGGTACTTGTACCAGTACCCAGACCCACCGTCCTCGTGGATGGAGAGGAGAGCCCAGCGGCCCCTCCCCATCCACACCGACCCTGCGTACCGGAAGGTTGAGGGATCGCTCTCCACACCGACGGAGAGAGAAAACTCAACCCAATCAGCGGGGGCATACGTGGGACCCACGTACGCCTCACTCCACCCCTCGCTGGTCAGCGACCACGCTGACCAGCCCCACGGACCCCTGATGGGTCCGCGGAAGTACAGATTGAGCGAGGGCGTCACGCTCCCGTCGTAGACGAGGCTCTCGAGCTCGATGTAACCCGAGACCTGCGCGCTGGCGCTTCCCGCCAGCAGGAAAATCGTAAGAACAACGATGACAAAGTGCTTGGACATCTCTCCTCCTTTCTTTTTTTATTATACCACGTTAAATGCTTTGTTGTCAATATCAAAAACCGCCTTATTTCATGCGGTTTTCTTATTTTTGTTTTTAATCTTGTCCCTCACCACTCCTCTACCATCAAGAACTCTTTATCTTTTTCTGGAAGACGCTGATAAATTGCTTCGGTTACAAATGGCATAAAAGGATGGAGGAGTTTTATACTTCCATATAATACATACAAAAGCGCCTGGTTTGTCTCCTCATCATCCTTATCCTTTGAATATTCTATAAATTTGTCAGCAAATTCATGCCACACGAATTCATAGATGTCGTGTAGGGCCTGCCCGAACTCATATGATTCTATCTTTTCCTCCGTTTGTTTCTTTATCTCTTTAAATCGTTCCACAATCTCCCTATTCTCTCCTAAAAGCTGGGGGTCATCATTTACAAACTGCTGACCATTGCCTTGCGTTTTTGTCAGGACAAAGCGAGTAATATTCCATAACTTATTGGCAAACTTTTTTCCCGCAAGCACATGCTCGTCTGCCCACTTAATATCCTGTCCTCCCATCGCCTGCCAGAGCAACCCAAAACGCGTCGCATCCGCGCCATGCTGTTCAATAAGCGTCATGGGATCAATGCCCGTGCCAAGCGACTTTGACATGCGACGCCCGTCTTTTGCAAGAATAGTGGCATGAATAATCACATCAGAGAATGGTTTCTTTCCTATTAGCTCCATCCCCGAAAATACCATGCGGGAAACCCAAAGATTGATAATATCGCGCGCGGTTGAAAGCACAGTGGTGGGATAAAATTCTTTCAAGTCATCTGTTTTTTCCGGCCAGCCAAGCGTCGCGAACGGCCAGAGCGCCGAGGAAAACCAGGTATCTAAAACATCGGTTGCCTGCTCCATTTCACATTCCCCACACAATGGACACTTATCGGGTCTCTCCTCAGAAATTATAGGTGACTCAACCGATGAATTTTTAATTTTAAATTTTAAATTTTTATTTTCTTCGGAAAATGTTTCAATTTGCTTTTTACAAAACCACACCGGAAGCTGATGTCCCCACCAAATCTGACGAGAAATACACCAATCACGAATATTAGAAAGCCAATCACGATACAACTTTTCCCATCTTTGAGGGTGAAACTTGACCTCGCCTCTCTCAACCGCTTCAAGCGCCATTTTTGCCAACTCATCCATTTTCACAAACCACTGTTTTGAGATAAGCGGCTCAATAACAGTATCACACCGATAACAGTGCGCCACGCTGTGCGTGTAGGGCTCTGCCTTTTCAAGTGCACCCAGTTCTTTGAGTTTTTCCACCACCGCTTCTCGCGCCCGCGCCACTTTCATTTCCACAAACGCTTTTCCTGCCTCGGGAGTCATTTTCCCTCGCTCATTTATCACCTGTACAATAGGAAGATTATGCCGCTCCCCCATCTGTGAATCAGCAAAATCGTGCGCCGGCGTTACCTTCACTGCGCCGGTGCCAAAATCTTTCTCAACGCCTTGGTCAGCGATAACGGGGATCTCCCGTCCAATAATCGGCACTACCACGGTTCTGCCTACTAATTTTTTGTACCGCGCGTCATCGGGATGCACCGCCACCGCGGTGTCCCCCAACATCGTCTCGGGACGAGTGGTGGCTACCACAATATGAGCATCTGAATCCTTTATGGGATATGCGATATGCCAGAGTATTCCTTCCTGTTCGCGATACTCCAATTCAAGATCAGACAAGCTCGTACCACATCGTGGGCACCAGTTTACGATTCTGTCCCCCTGATAGATCCACCCCTTCTCATAGTAACGCGTAAACGCCTCTTTGACCGCTTTGGCATACTCCTCATCCATCGTAAATCGCGTACGCGACCAATCGCATGAGGCGCCAATGCGTTTGAGTTGGTCCAAGATGATATTGCCGTATTGTTCCTTCCATTCCCACACTTTTTCTAGAAATTTCTCCTTGCCCAAATCATGTCGCGATATTCCCTCTTTTTTTAATTTCTTTTCCACCACATTTTGTGTGGCAATACCGGCATGGTCGGTGCCCGGAATCCAAAGTGTTTTATATCCCTTCATGCGCTTATAGCGAATCAACACGTCTTGAATAGCGGTATTAAGCGCATGGCCCATATGTAAATTCCCCGTTACATTGGGCGGAGGCAAGACGATAGAGAAATTTTTAATTTTAGATTTTAAATTTTTGATTTTGGAAACAGGTAAATGGTCGGGATTGAAAAATCCGGACGCTTCCCATTGCGCATACAGTTCCTGTTCGATTTCGTGTGGATTGTACGGCTTTAAAAAATCATCATGCATACGATGTATTGTATGCTTTCCTTCTGAAAAAATCAAAAAAACGGCTTAAATTCTTGTTCAAAAACGGCCCAGATATGTCGGCCGTTTTCTGTTCTTGGTTTCAAGTTTTCCGGTAACGTTTTTTATCGGTTCGCTTCTATAAACACCTTGGTTCGCGTTGGATCAACTGTTTTTTCAGGGTCCTGTTGAGGAATATTTTGCACGTATGCTCCTAAAAGTAATACAATTGCTTGTCGCGTATTTTCATCAAACACACCCGTACTCTCTATACCCAACACCGACTGTAACTGCGCCACCCCTTGCGAGGTAAATTCATCAAAATAATTCGTAGGCTGACGCGAGAGGATCCCAAGCTCCGCCAGGAGTGATTGAAGAGTGCCTACGTCCTGCCCCTGATCTCCCACGGATAACGTACGGGGGAAGAACGAGTTCACATCAAGTTGTACATTCTGTACATCAAGATCCTTTGCAAAGTGAACCGCAAACGACTCCGATTCAAATCGCGGTAAAGAATCCACAGTAGTTCGTGATACCGCGATAAGCGTTCCTTGGCGGTTAAAGAGAAGCGCGTTCACCAGCACATTTGAAAATCCACTCTCTCCATGGTTTGCAAGCACGCCCGTCACCGATATGCCATCATCAAGCACGGTACGAACACTCTGCGCCTCTATGTTGGGCGTAGGCATACGATCAATAGATTCCCATATTACCTCGCTAATTGATGCTCGCGCGCTTACCACCCCACTTAGATTTTGCTCTATACGAGGAATAACTAGATAGGTAAGTTGCCCCGCGTACACGAATCCTTCCTGAGCAATGGTTGCAAGCGTCTCTCCCACCTCGTTTATCAACGTAACACGATAGGTAAAGGATCGCGCGGCCCATTGAGTATTGGGATTATATATTTCAACCGCCGTTCCTACTACGTCCCCCGCCCGCACCACATGCACACTACGAATTTGTATATCACGCACATTTTTTATATCGCACGAAACACAGGGCCCCCCGCAATCCACCCCATCCTCTCCCTGGTTTTGTCTTCCATCAAAACAGGATGCGGGGCCAGCAACAAATACACTCCAAAACCCCCACGCCACCAGCGTGATTATCATAAGAAATCCAAGTCCGTATAGCAGTTGTTTTATTGTCCGCATAACAATTTCGTCATTCTCTATTGTATCTCAAATGTGGATATAAAAAAACGGCCCTATGACCATTTTTACAAAGTTACTTTCTGTAGTATCCCGGCAAACCCTACTTTCCCCATAAAGAGTATCATCGGGGCGATACGCTTTCACTTCTCTGTTCGGAATGGGAAGAGGTGGGCCACGTACCGCTAAATCACCGGGAAGCTACAGAAAACAACACTACGACGAGCAAATGCTCGCCTAGAAGGTGAAACTAGGAACTCTACAGACCACAGAATATATGGAAACTACTCTGTGATCTGGAGAGTAAAAGTCGCATAACGGACTATTAGTACCTCTCAGCTAAAACCCTTACGGGTCGTACACTCGAGGCCTATCAACCTGGTCGTCTTCCAGGGTCCTACGATACCTAATCTTGGGAAGGGCTTCGTGCTTAGATGCTTTCAGCGCTTATCCCGACCGAACATAGCTACCCGGCGCTTCACCTGGTGGCAAAGCCGGTAGACCAGAGGTTCGTTCAACCCGGTCCTCTCGTCATGTACTTCGCGACAGATCTTTTAAAAATCTGCGTTACTTCCTCCATTTCTGGAGGCATTAGACTATATCTTCACCCGTCCGCTCACGCGGCGAGGGTGACGGCATATTAGCTATTCTCAAAAGAATAGCTCCAGCGTTCAAAACGCTAAGTCGTTACGGGGTCAAACCCAAAACCTTTTTTATTTCGTCTGATCTCCGAGCAGAAGATGATTTATAATTATTCTCCTGAATTCGAATAATCTGACGATAGATATACCTTATCTTTCTTTCAGAAAGCATCCTAAATGGCATGCTTTCCAATAAAGAAGCGAGTGCATACATTGCGCGTGCTTGCTCCTTTTTAAAACGGATGAAGGGTAATAATTGTTCCAGAATTATTCGTATTTGGTGATAACCATTAATACGCAATTCGGTCATCCCGTCGTTGCGACGAGAAATATATCCGATACCCAATACATCTCGTATCCATAACAAAGGATCAGCATGACGGCTATCTTGATAAAAACAGATGGTGAGCATAATGCGAAACGTGCGATTTCCATCACTCCGTTTTTTAATTTGCGCCATTATGCTTCCATCGCCATCGAGAAATCCGGCGATATATGCCATATCCATTTTGGTTTTAGATCGACTTCCCACGGTATTATCTTTTATATTCTGGTCCTCAAGTAAATTATACACCCCCTAGCGGACCGACGCCATGGGGCAGTGCCACATACATAGACCAAAATATAGGAAGACTTCACCGTTATAAGCCGTATTGTCATCCCACATTTCTGCGGGAAGTAGCAATTTCTTACTAGGGTCAACTTCCCTCAAGTATCAACGCCTGCAGTAGATAGAGACCAACCTGTCTCACGACGGTCTGAACCCAGCTCGCGTATCATTTTAATTGGCGAACAGCCAAACGCTTGGGACCTTCTCCAGCCCCGCGCTATGATGAGCCGACATCGAGGTGCCGAGCGATGCCGTCGATATGGACTCTCGGGCATCACCAGCCTGTTATCCCCAGGGTAGCTTTTATCCGTTGTCTCCGGCCTTCCTATGAAGAGATGAGTGTCAGTAAACTAACACTCACCATCACCGTCGGGTCACTAAGTTCCGCTTTCGCGCCAGCGCGACGTGTCAGTCTTGCTGTCAAGCCAGCTTGTGCCTTTACGCGTCCAGCCCGATTTCCATCCGGGCTAAGCTGACCTTTAAACTCCTCCGTTACTTTTTAGGAGGACAACGCCCCATCGAAACTACCCACCAGGCACTGTCCCTTGAGGTTTTTGCCCTCATGGTTAGACATTAAAGATTGGAAGATGGGTATTTCACTGGCGGCTCCACCCACCCCGAAAGGCGGGCTTCAAAGCCTCCCCACTATGCTACGCATCCAACCCCTAAGGTCAATACCAAGCTGTAGTAAAGCTCCTGGGGTCTTTTCGTCCCACTGCAGGTATCCCGCGTCTTCACGGGAGTCGCATTTTCACCAAGCTCATCCTCGAGACAGTTCTCCAGTCGTTACGCCATTCGTGCGCTCCGGAACTTACCCGGAAAGGAAATGCGCTACCTTAGAACGGTTATAGTTACCGCTGACATTGACGAGGGCTTCGGGCAGTCAGCATCCAGCACTTTGTTTTCGAATTTCAAAAACAAAGTGCTGGACACCGCCACCGTTAACCTTCTCGCATCGGTCAGGCGTCACCCCCTATACATCCTCTTACGAGTTCGCAGGGAGCTGTGTTTTTGTTAAACAGTCGCCAGAGATACTTTCGCTGCGCCCAGCACTATTTTTACCACAAACGCTCTTTTTATTTGAGAAAGAAATGATTCTTTCCAAAATTTTAAATCGTTTCCAGTAAAAATAGTGCTGGGAGGCCTTATCCCGAAGTTACGGCCGCTTTTTTGCCGAGTTCCTTGAGGATGACTCACTTGTTCCCCTGAGGCTCCTCGCCTCATCCACCTGTGTCGGTTTACGGTACGGGGCCCGTACGATTAACCTTAGAAGTTTTTCTCGGAGATCTGCTCAGCGGACTTCCCCTTGCGGGGTAACCGCGACGCTTGAATTTGCTATTAAAAGCACTCTGACGGATTTCCCAATCAGAGATCCTCACGCAACGGATGCCAAACCACTAAGACACTCCACCTACAAGATCTCGTCCCTCCATCGAATCGTATGGGCGGGTCGGAATATTAACCGACTGTCCATCGGCTGCGGCTTTCGCCATCGCCTTAGGGCCGCCTAACCCTTCGCTGATATCCATTGCGAAGGAAACCTTGGATTTTCGGGGTGCGGGGTTCTCACCCGCATTGCGGTTACTCATGCCAACATTCTCTCTTCTGTGCGCTCCACCGGCCCTCACGGGTCCGACTTCATCGCCCACAGAATGCTCTCCTACCACTCCAGCTCCACTTTTACCCATCATATCGAAACATCTTTAAAACGATCTGCGATGCAAACCATTAAATAAAAAGATCCGACATCATAAGTAAAAGTGGGGCTGGAATCCGCGTCTTCGGTACTATGCTTAAGCCCCGGTAAATTTTCGGCGCAATCAGTCATCTAGTAGTGGGTTATTACACACTCTTTAAAGGATGGCTACCTCTAAGCCAACCTCCTACCTGTCCGAGACCAATTACTACCTTTTACACTGAGCATAGATTTAGGGACCTTAGACGGCGGTCTGGGCTGTTCCCCTCGCGAACATGGAGCTTAGCCCCCACGTTCTGACTGCCTAAGCGTTCGTACGGGTATTCGGAGTTTGACTAAGAAGGCGAGGTTTCCCCCTTTACTTCTCAACCAGTGGCTCTACCCCCCGCACGTTTTTCCTAGACGCTAGCCCGAAAGCTATTTCGGAGAGAACCAGCTATTACCGAGTTCGATTAGCTTTTCACTCCTTACCTCAGGTCATCCAAAGATTTTGCACAATCAACTGGTTCGGGCCTCCAGTCGCCTTTCGGCGACTTTCACCCTGCCCAAGGCAAGCTCACCCGGCTTCGGGTCTTATGCATACCGCGTTTATTTCGCCCTTTTAAGACTCGCTTTCGCTGCGCCTCCGGGCCGTAGCCCTTAGACCGCGATATACATAAACTCGTTGGCTCATTCTTCAATAGGCACGCTGTCACCCCTGTCTGCCCGAAAGCAGACATAAAGGCTCCAACTCCTTGTAAGTATATGGTTTCAGATTCTATTTCACCGGCCTCACCGGCCTACTTTTCACCTTTCCCTCACGGTACTTGTTCACTATCGATCACAAAACGTATTTAGCCTTTCCCGATAGTACGGGATGATTCCTCCGACGCTCTCATTTGTCGGAGTACTCAAGGTCAAGCACAAGAAGATCTTTACTTTTCGTCTACAGGGCTTTCACCTGCTCTGGCTCTGTTTCCCAACAGATTCAACTAAGTAAAGATTTTGTAACTTCTCCCTCTCAACACACAACCTATCCCCAACACGAATGTTGGTTATAGGTTGTTAGTTAAGAAGATGCACTCGCCTTACAACCCCCAACTTTTTTGGAAAACCAAAAATGCTGGGTTTGGGCTCCTCCCTTTTCGCTCGCCGCTACTTAGGGAATTACTTCGTTCTCTTTTCCTTCGGGTACTGAGATGTTTCACTTCCCCGAGTTCGCTCTTTGGCATCTTACGCGCCAAAGTCCTTGTGGTTTGCACAAGGGGGTTACCCCATTCGGACATTCCCGGATCATAGGTTGCTACACACCTCCCCGAGACTTATCGCAGTTACGCCACGTCCTTCATCGCCATTTTGTGTCAAGGCATCCACCATACACCCTTACATGCGACATGATACCTAGTTTCACCTTCCAGAAGAACATTCTGAAAGATGCAGTGTTGTCTTGCTTTTCACTTTTCAAATTGCAGTCATTGCATTCGTGTTTCACAGCACCAGAGAACCGGAAACCCTTCGTAGATACTCGGGGTATTCTCTCATAAAGTTTTTATAGAGAATAAAAATCCGCCTCTGTGGCGGACGAATGATAGCACAAAGAGGCGCCATCGTGTCATCCGCGTAGTGCTTGTATTGAATAACTCATCGTGGGGGTAGTATAGAGGAAGCGGAATTATAATGTCAACCCCTTCTGGGTATAGATCAGCGCCCCTTGCCGGTTCCTCTCAGAATCCGTTGCGCGTGAACAAAACGGATGGCGTAATTATCTAACAAATAAGACGGTTCTGATGTTTGAAGCGCGCGATTGAATTCCTCTTCCGCGCCAGGCCATTGCTCCTGAGGAATAGATGTCGGGTCAATAAGCGGTGTGACTATTTTGTATTCGTATGTATCAATTATTTCCTTATTTTCTTCGCGTGGCGCAACCAGCAGTGCCACCGCGTCATCCCAATAGACAAGACGAAACCCCTCCTTTTCCATAAGTGTTTTCATAAGTCGGGAGAGTACCGGGTCTATGTCAAATGAGTCCCAATCACGGTAACGAATAACCGCATAACCAAAATGATACGAATCAAATACCCGTTCCCATCCATCGAAAAGAAACACCATCGATATAAAATCTTGAATCGGCTTACCAATAAACACCTCATTCCGTCCATCGAGAAACACCCTCTGTTCGGGCCATAGACGCCATGCCAAATACCCCCCCGCCTCCATTGTATTAAACATAGGCCCCTGCAAATTATGCTCTTCAATAAAATCAGCCGCCCCAACGGGAAGTACGTGCACGTTCCACGCGGGCATTGCCCATACATGCATCACCCCTCCTAACACCGCGACGCCCCCCAGCGCGCAGAGAAGACCCACGACAGAGGCCCGTTGCGCGAGGAAAAACGCCCTTTGGGAACCTACACTATGAAAAAGCGCGGCGATAACAATGGGGGCCGCGAGAAGCGGGAACAACGCTGTATGGCGTACCGAAATAAGGGGGAGTAAAAATGCTCCCGAAAAAACAAAGAGTAGTGTGAGGTGTTCCCTAAACCATGTTTTCTTTTCCCGGATTGCCCACACTGCCACTATAACCAGGGAGCACACCATAAGGAATAGATATGTCTGCGGACGCCACCCATCGCCTAATATTTTAAGTAGAGACATCCACTCACCTATCTGTAACTGTTGGGCTGGTTCTGAAATTATTTTTGAATATAGAAGCACAGACACCCCGTTTGGATTAAGTAGCGTCATCACCCATGACGCTAGAAATATAGCCCACGAAGCAATGAACCGAGTTGGATTACTAAATCCCACATTCACAAGCATGCCCAACGCATACGCACCAATAATTGCCATGCCCAGTACCACCCCCGCATGCATATTCGCCCACAACAACATAATAGGAAGAAGCAGGAAGAGGGGGGTTGTTCTCTCGTACGAGCTTTTTCTCCATAACTCAAGAAGATATAAGAGAAACACGGAAAAGAGGTACGTAAAAATCTGGGGACGCACCACCCATTGTTCCATAGTGAAATACACAAAGGGCACCAACACTACAAATGTGAGCGCCCACCTTCCTATATGAAGCTGAATTATTTTTACGAGTATCGCGTAGGTGAGCACCGCTACCAAAGCCACGCACACTATCAAACCCCATGCGCCACCCACAAGAAACACAAGATAAAACAACACCCCCGAAAGCCAGTAGTGACTTACCCATCTTTGTCCCTGCGCGGTATAAGAAAGCACATCATAAGTGGGGACGCTTTTCTCCTGCACCACCACCTTCCCAGTAGCTAGGTGAAATCCCGTATCTGGGTCGCTGAGTGAGTTGAGCGTGAGCAAAAATACGCCCAACAAAAAAAGTGAGAGGATGACACGGTAGGTTGAAGGGGGGTGTATTTTCATTTTTATATTTCGTAGACCTTGGCATAACTATACCAAAATATCCCCGCGCATATGAGTCCTACCGCCATCGCCACTATCCACAGATGGGGTATTTGCCCTGAGATCTGCGCGCTTTCTTGAAACGTAGCCTGGGAGACGATGGGTATAATTTCTTGCGTCTCCTCTATTGTGGCGCGTTCCTGTGGTAGTAAAAAACGCCCCTCTCTCACAAACCACACATCGTCGCGCGCCTTTTGGTCGTAAGAAACTTCATCCACCACCTCGTGAAGCGCGTTAAAGAGAGTGAGCGTTTCGCTGTCGTTGTTAAGTGCAAGACGTGTTTTTGAACGCGGGAGAGAAAGCGTCTCTCCTGGTCCAATTGAGAGATCCTGGAAAGAAAATGTTTTCCCCGAAGCGTCGCTCAGAGTCCACCCATCAAGATGTACAGAATTTTGCGAGGTATTAAGAAGTTCGCACACCTCCCCCTCCGTATCAGAACCGGCAGGATTGGGAAGCGCAGAATAGATGATAACCCCCATAGCGTATGGCTATATATTATTCGTACCCAAGATGCTCGCGCGCTTTAGGAGTTACGCGACGCCCCTGGGGGGTTCTGGCAAGGAGTCCCATCTTAAGAAGATACGGCTCATAAACATCCTCAATAGTGCCTTTTTCTTCTTCAAGAGCCGCGGCAAGTGTGGAGAGCCCCACGGGTCCTCCTGCAAATTTTTCTATCATCACTCCCAAAAGTCTACGGTCATGCTCTTCAAGGCCTAATTCATCTATCTCAAACATCGCCAGCGCCTTTTGCGCGGTTGATACATCTATATGATTTGTCCCTGATACGTGGCACAAGTCCCTAACTCGACGAAGAAGTCGGTTTGCGGTGCGCGGAGTAAAACGCGAGGCGCGCGCGACTACATGTGCCGCATCATCATCTATACCAATATCCAATATCGCCGCGGATCGTTGCACAATCTTTTTGATATCTTCGGGTTCATAATAATCAAGACGCATCAGCGCCCCAAAGCGTGACCGTAGAGGCGAGGAAAGCAAATTAACCCTTGTAGTGGCAGCGATAAGAGTAAACGCGGGCAAATCCAGCGTGACCATACGAGCCGCCGGACCCTTCCCGATAACCAAGTGGAGTTGTCGAGATTCCATCGCGGGATATAACATCTCTTCTATTGTACGGTTAATGCGATGCGCTTCGTCTATGAAAAGAATATCCCCCTCATTTAAAGATGAGAGGATAGCCGCGAGGTCCCCTGTGCGTTCCAGCACGGGTCCTGAAGTCACTTTTAATTCACGATCCATCGCTCGCGCCACAAGCGTGGCCAGCGTGGTCTTCCCAAGTCCCGCCTGTCCATAAAAAAGTAGGTGATCCACGGCCTCTTTCCTTTTCTGCGCCGCCTGAATCATAAGTTGCACATTACGCTTTGCCGTGTGTTGTCCGATATAATCAGAAAAGGTCGCCGGACGCAATGCTTGTTCCGCAAAAAAATCCTCGCGCAGTGTCGAGAGCGATTCCTGTGGTGTATGTTCTTCCGGTTTCTTCCCCATATCTAGCCTTATTGTACACCAAGCGTCAGACAAAAACACCCACCAGATACTTATCCACATCCCCCTTGACACTTCTTAAACCAGGCGTAGAATGAGAGGACTCGTCAGCGTCTTGCACAAGCACTGGCTCCTTTTTTGGGAGTTTTTTATACGCATAGACGTGAGATAAAGTAGCACTTGACAAAATAATTACAGTATGTTATCATTCCCACACAAAGATCGTCGGGTTCTGTGAACAAGTCGGAGTTATCCTACGCTAAGGATATCTTGGTTTCGGCTGAGGTATTCCTCTGGACAACTCTAAAAAAATCCTTTGGATTTTTCCATCCACACATTTGTTCACAGAACTCGGCGTTTTTTGTTTGTTGAAAAAAAGAGACTTCTGTGTTTTAGTTTTTAAAGTACAGAAGGAGACGGTGTGGATGTCCCCATGATCGTGAATCTTCTCTACAACGCTGCAATGACTTTTTTCGCCATTGGTTTTGTTGGTTGGGTCCCTATGCTACGAGGAGCGGAACATAACGAAAAAGTACAGGGATACCGTTGGTTGATATTCTGCCTTCTTCTCTCCGCAAATCTTCTCCTTTTTGCGATCGCTCTTCATGTTATCGGGCTTCCCAACTAAAAGAAGACACCAGCGCGCTGCGCTGGTTTTTTGTTACGAGTGTTATGTCGTATACTATATATATGGAATATATATCGCTTTTATTGGCAATCGGACTTGCGTTTATACTCTTTTGGAGGAGTAAACATTCAGTTGCCTACCGACACTCGGCAAAACGCCAGTCAATCGAGCGGAAAAAAGAAATAGTTATTGAGTATCTTAAGCACCACGGGCACCTTACCAACGATATCGTGCAAGAACTTTTGGAAGTATCTGATTCAACCGCCACACACTATCTTGATGAACTGGAAACGGAGGGAAAAATAAAACAGATAGGAAAAACCGGACGAGGAGTCCACTACGTATTTAAATAATAAAACCGGCATAAAAACGCCGGTTTAATCACGCAGAGGTGAACTGAATAGCACGAGACGCCACCTCCACCTTGCCTGAGCATTAAAATCCTCAGGGACCGGAAGCCACTTCTCTACCAACTCGGACTCGCGAGGATATTGATGAATAAACCAATGAGGGCTCGAGAGGTATTTTTCGCACACTGTCGCCCACCACTCTACCGGATGAAGGGGAGTGCCTCGGAATTTCTCCGTATAAAAGTCTCGATATGAACGAACTCGGTTCATCTCTTTTAGGACATCATAAAGGAAAGCGATTCTCTGACTTGGAGAAAGGGAACTATCCCTCTGCCAATCGTTTTGATGTCCAAGCTCGTGCGCGAACGCCTCATCCATCCTTGAAATAACTACAAATCTTTCCATTCTTCCCATCGAAGAGAAGTCAGGGGTCAAGATGCGAATCACGTTCCCATAGTCCGCTCTTCCCCTGGTGACAACATCTCCCTCTCTATGAATAAACCGCGTGAAGATAACCGAGCTTACATTGTGAGCGATACTACCACGCGGAAATCCCTCCTCACTCCAAGCCACCGCGAGCATATTAGCAACCGGCGAATAGATGGGCCCCTTAAAAATCGGCCCCGAGGGAGCAGGTGCACCCTCTTCCCACAATAAAACCGACTCCACCGTTGCGATACCGTACCGGGACGAAATATATTGGACCGCATCGAAAAATTGCCCTTGCAACCGATGGGGAAGCTGTTCCTTCTGGGCGATTTTCTGAACCACATCCTCGTGAAGAGAAAAACGATTTGATGCATACATTCGTGACGGTACGTCCAAAACCTTCCCAAGAAAAACACCGAACACAAGAGCCATAATGGCAGTACACATACCCCGACGATCACCTAAAGAAAAGCGATATGTGGACACCACACACCTCCTTTTTAAGAACTAGATTTAGCGTAAAACATCACACCCATCACGTCAAATCTTTTAAAAATTTTAGAAAGAAGGGGGAGAAGGGTTTTATAACATTTAAAGGAGCGTAAAGACTAAGACAACGCCGCCAACCACACTCACTATCGCACCCACTATCATGAGCACCTGAATCCATGACCTTTCCCACCATTTTTGTTGTTTTAAGTCTTTTTCGACTCTTTTTTTTACAGCTTTTAAAAATTTTTTATATGAACAATGGAAACGACTCACAAGTTCGTCAAGTTCTTCTTTTTTTCTATCCCATTCTCTAGAATCCTCCTCACTCGCTTGATGCCTTCCACCCTCGGTTAAACGAAAATTATGATGGATGCGGGGTAATAAGTACCGGAGGGGAGGATTTTTAAACTCCTGATAATGTACCCTCGGAATCCAAAAATTGTGTATTAAAAAAGTATTTAAATTTTCAAATGACCGGTTAAATCTTTTTTGAAATTTTTTTATCCCACATCCGTAAAATTTCAAAAGTTCTTCGTCCTTTTTTCGATCATATTCAGCCAACCTATTAATTATTTCATTCCTAAAGTTCGCTCCACCCTTTAAATCACTCGCAAAATTATTTACAAGATATTCGGGAAAAATTTTTAGAAATGACTCCATCCTAGTTTTGTTGTCTAGATTTTTTTCAGATTGAATCATGCTTTTATCGTAAAGGTTCAGCGTTTACAAACCAACGACCTTACTCAAAACCCAAAAAATTACCCCGGCGGCCCCCCATACCGGAATGCTAAGTAAACTCGTATATCCCCCCACACTAAGACGATGATAAGTCCACAATTTTGAATTAAGAACTTTTTCATAGAGAAATCCGAACCCGTATTCAGCGAAAAATCCAAACAACGCACTCACACAATACAAACTTAAAATTTTTCCCCCATACACTAGAGCAAGGATAATCACCGCAACAATAGGCCAAACGATAATGGCCACGTATTCACGCAGACGAAATTTCTTCGTTTTATGCCCATAGCGATATGCAAAAGAAAACCCACCAAACATAACAAGTAAGAGGCCCAACGCAAGCCACGCCTCAAAGTTTTGCATATTTATTTTTTGCTATTATTCCACACAATTTTCCCCGTAACCCCTTCAATTTCTTCAAACGTAGTAAGTCCGCTTATCACCTTAAGCGCTCCGTCTTGTTGCATGGACACGAAATCAGTCGTGGCAATTACTTTCTCTATTTCTATCTGTCCCGCTTGTTTGGTAATAAGCTCCTGCAAAGCGGGGGTAATAACCAAAAGTTCATACAATCCCACGCGGCCACGATATCCTGTATTGTTGCACGCCTCACATCCCTTTGGTTCAAAGAGGGTAATATTTTTGAGATATTCCTCCTTTGCGACGCGATCAGGCAACGAATTTACCAATTGTTCTATACGCGTTCTCTCCTCTGGTGTTAATTGCTTAGTAACCCGACATTTTGCGCACAAACGACGGACCAAACGTTGCGCAATAAGCAGATTAAGCGCGGGAGCCAAGCTCACCGCTTTCACTCCCAGATCAAGGAGACGTGGGATACCCGCTGAGGCGCTATTGGCATGCACCGTAGAAAAAACCAGATGACCGGTAAGCGCGGCTTGCACCGCAATTTCCGCCGTTTCTTTGTCGCGAATTTCTCCCACCAATATGACATCGGGATCTTGACGCATAAGTGAACGAAGTCCCGAGGCAAAACTATACCCCGCCTCATTATCAACCTGTGTTTGTTCAATGCCGTCAAGATGATATTCGATAGGATCTTCAATGGTGATAATCTTGATCCCCGGATCAAGTTTATGTTTAAGAAACGCGTAGAGCGTGGTCGTTTTACCGGAACCGGTAGGACCGGTGTTAAGCGCCATACCATTGGGACGCGAAAGCTGGTCTTGGATGATGGCAAGATCGTCTTTCCGTATACCTAGGTCCTCCAGCTTGAGACTAATTGCGTCAGGATCAAGCAAACGCATCACCACCACCTCGCCAAATTCGGAAGGCGCTATCGCGACACGCACTTCAACGTTCTTTCCTTCAAGCGTGATAGTAAAACGACCATCCTGGGGCTCGTCGCGCACATTGATTTTTAAATTAGCCAGAAGCTTAATTCGAGAAAGCACCGCCCGATAGATGCTGTTTCCTATCGCGTCAAACACATCATTGAGCACTCCATCAATACGAAACCGCAATCTCACCGAATCCTTCCGCGGTTCAAAGTGCACGTCAGAGGCCCGACTCGCCAGAGCTCCGGAAAGTATAATTTCAACCAACTGCGATACTTTCCCCGGATCGTTGTATTGCAATATCACCGCGCGTACCTTTTCTAACGTCGAAAGGTCCGCCGCGGGCGCCCCCTCTTCCATCTTCGAATCAACGTGTACGCTTCCGGAAATCGCCCCGCGTTTCTGCGCTACAAAACGATAATATCCCAACGCATACTCAAGAGAACTCTGAGAAACCACATATGCCGTGATCGTGTACCCTTTCTGCTTTAACTCCTCTACTATCTCTTTTGTTTTTGAGTATTGCGGATCAACCGCCACAAGCGCGATCTTGCGACTTTGCTCCTCGATCACCGCGCACTGCGCTTCTTTGGCGCGCGCAAGGGGGATAAGAGAGAGCGCATCTAAGCTCACCGAAATTTTACTGGTGGGAAGATATGCGAGTCCCGCGCTTGTTGCCCTGCGTTGCGCGTCTCGCTCTTCTGATTCGCGTCGCATCTTTGCCAACTGATCTTGCAGATCGTTGCTCATATGTCTTTATTGTATCGCTTTTACTGCACTCCAGCAATCATAACTTCTCTCTATTTTGACATTACGTTTATTTTATGGTAATACTATAGAAGTTCTTAGAAAGGAGGTTTGAGATGAGAAACGTATCACCTATTCTCTTTGTTCTCTGCGCCCTTCTTCTTGTGGGGTGTGGAAGTTCCATTGCGGTACGGGGAATGGGTGGGATCCCGGTCGCTGAAATCGGGCTCCAACCACTTTCTTCGGTATGTTCCCGTGGTGATGTCGCAGACATCACCAACGATTCCGATTACGACCTAGAGGTGATTACCTCATACGTGTCGGAACGCGGCTTCTGGTCTCAGTCACTTCGCTTCAGCGTGCCCGCCGGAGCCAAGGGGTTTGCAAAAATTCCTTCCCCCGGATATTTCAATTGGAGCACATGCGGGTACACGACGGTGACCATAAGGGTGGTGGGGAAAACGGACGGGAGATTCTATTCGTCCGTGGATAAATTCGGGGTGTGTAATACATATCCCGCGATGCCCACGTACCACATCACCGACGAATCCATCCAGAGACGGATGGAAAATAGAGGCCACCTTTGGGCTTCAAGAAGATGAAACGCGCACGCGCCCCGTAGGGCGCGTTTTTTATGAAATAGTAATGATACGTTCGTTCTCTTTTTTTCCGTGTTGAAATGAGAGCGTGAGGATAGCGGGCCAGCGCATTCCTTTCACACGCTCTGGCCACTCCACAAACACAAGATTATGACGATTTTTCAATATCTCCCCAACACCAAGCGTGGCAAGGTCGTCTTTTTTGGAGAGACGGTACGCGTCAAGATGATATACATTGTCAATATGTTGGATTTTGTTTTTTGTGTATTTCTTGCTCAGACGATAGCGCTTTATAATAACAAATGTGGGGCTTGCCGAACGCACCCTCATCCCCAGAGCGCGCAATACGGCCGAAACGAAGCTTGTTTTCCCTGAACCAAGTTCGCCCCTTAGAAGCACCACCCGCGCGCCTGGTAAGGATACGTTTTTAAGCAACGCAACAATACCCGTAGCGATATCGCGAGTATGCGCGAGCGACTCACTCACGACCTTAACGCGTTGGGTTGTGTGACTCATAGGGAGAACGCGGGAATAAGCGCGGTGATTAATCCAAAAAAGAGAAAGAATATGGCGATACGCAAAAGTGCTGTTTTTGTGAGTGCGCCCTGCGCGTAATGTAATTGTATATCAGCAAGCGTCATCACCGATATAAGCGTCAACGTCGCGGCAATAAAAAATCCCCACGAAATAAGAGAGGATATCCACAATATCTGTGTCGCAAGAAACGCGATCACCGCCCCCGCTATCCAGAGACGGTGGGAAAACGAGCCGAGCATAAATCGCATATATTCTCTAAAAGAAAACAGGAAAAATATATATACCGCCACAATCCTCCACCAATGAGGGTCACCGAACCCCGCATACGCGCCGTACGAAGCGACAAGAAATACCAGAAAATAGAAAAATATGCTCAAAGGAATCGTCGCGTCGGTAAAGATAAGGGAACACACCCCTAAAAGAAGCCAGAGCAACGCTCCCAAAAGCAGGGCCACGCTCACCATCACGATGCCCGTGACAAGCGCGTGAATCCCGACTCCTGCAACGATAATAAAGACCCAAAAAAGAAATCCGAGCTTGTGAGGCGCTCCGCGCACCACGCTCGCATATAGATACCACGCGTACGCGACGTAAAGGAACGCCCACCACGCAGACGCGCCGAAAGAAAGCGCGACAAGCGTAAGCGAAAAGAGGATTGCTCTAAGAGACAGTAACGCGATCGGGAGCTTTAAAGCCGATCTTAATTTTTTTACGAGCATTGAGTTCCTTTTTAATAATCTTGTCCGCGAGTTTATCGAGAATATTTTTCTGGATCATCCTGCGAATTGGCCTAGCCCCAAATATTTCATCATACCCCTCTTTGGCTATGAATTTTTTTACCCCAGGGCTTATCTCGACCTTATATCCTCGAGTCGCGAGACGATTTTTAACCAATTCCTGTATCTGAATATCCACGATTTTTTCTATGTCGCGGGGTGAGAGCGCGTTAAAGATAATTATCTCATCGAGCCGATTGAGAAACTCGGGACGAAAATGGTCCTTGAGTTCATCCATTACCCTCTCTTCGGTTTCAGAACGCTTCTGACGCTTTCGTTGTTCGTTGGATTGTCCATTATCAAATCCAACAGGAGCCAGAGAAGATGTGAAAAATTCGCTCCCCACGTTTGAAGTGAGAATAATAATAGAATTTTTGAAATTGGCAGATTTTCCTTTTGAATCAGTCAGGCGACCGTTATCCAACACCTGCAAAAGGATATTGAATACTTCCGGATGCGCTTTCTCTATTTCGTCAAAAAGAATGAGGCTGTAAGGGCGGTGCCGGATCGTTTCGGTAAGATTTCCTCCCTCTTCATATCCTACATATCCCGGGGGAGAACCGATGAGTTTTGAAACGGAGTGTTTTTCCATAAATTCAGACATATCAACCCGAACGAGTGCTTTTTCATCGTTAAACATAAATTCAGCGAGCGCTTTAGCAAGCTCGGTCTTCCCCACTCCCGTAGGACCAAGAAACATAAAGGATGCCAGGGGGCGGTCTTCATCAGAAAGTCCCGCGCGCGCGCGTCGCAACGCGCTGGCAATGGCACGGACCGCGTGCTCCTGTCCTATGACCCTCCCCCCAAGGATGTCCTCGGCGTGAGAAAGCTTCTCAACCTCCGACTCAAGCATTTTAGCAACCGGAATCCCCGTCCAGCGAGAAACGACATCCGCGATATCTTCCTCTTCCACCGCTTCCTTAATAAAGCCCTCCGATTTGCGTGATGCGTATTTTTTTTCCAAAGATGCATACTCTTTTTCAAGCGCGGGAAGTTCTCCGTACATAATACGAGCCACCCTTTCAAAATTTCCGCCCCGCTCTTCCAGTTCCGCTTCTCTCTTGAGTTCTTCTATTTGTTTTTGAATATCATGCACTCGCGCAAAAGATTCTTTTTCTTTTTTCCACACCGAGGAGAGCGCGTCGTCCTCTTTTTTCTGTCTCTCCAGTTCTTTTTCAATTTCCCCAAGGCGTTTCTTATTCTGAGCGCCCTTCTCCGACGCAAGCGCTGATTTTTCTATTTCAAGACGCCGAATTTCTCTTCGGACCTTTTCTATTTGTGTGGGCACGCTGTCTGATTCGAGTTTTCGCGCCGCGGCCGCCTCATCAATCAAGTCAATCGCTTTATCAGGAAGAAACCTATCAGCAAGGTATCGCGCCGAAAGATTCACCGCCGCGACAATCGCTTCGTCGGAAATGCGGATCCCATGATGTACCTCATATTTTTCTTTTAATCCTCTCAAAATAGCCACGCTATCCTCTATAGATGGTTCATCAACCATAATTGGCTGGAAGCGCCTTTCCAACGCGGCGTCTTTTTCTATGTGTTTTTGATATTCCTTTATGGTGGTAGCTCCAATCGCCCGCAATTCCCCGCGCGCTAAAGCTGGTTTGAGAAGATTGGAAGCATCGATGGCTCCCTCGGCGGCGCCCGCTCCCACAATCATATGAATCTCATCTATGAAAAGAATGAGTTTCCCATGAGATCCCTGTACCTCCTTCATAAACGCCTTGAGTCGGTCTTCAAAATCTCCACGGAACTTCGTCCCGGCAATAAGGGACCCGAGGTCAAGCATTACAATTTCTTTTCCTTTTAAACTCTCGGGAACATCTCCGGCAACGATGCGTTGCGCCAGACCCTCCACGACCGCTGTTTTCCCAACGCCGGGCTCTCCAATAAGCACGGGATTATTTTTGGTGCGGCGTGAGAGCACCTGAATAATACGCCTCAATTCGTCATCACGCCCGATAACGGGGTCAAGTTTCCCCTCCCGCGCGCTTTGAGTTAAATTAATCGAATACTTTTCAAGTACTTGAAATTTATTTTCGGGAGTTTCATCCGTCACGCGAGATGATCCGCGCACCGCATCAAAAACTCCCAGCGCCTTTTCTTTGGAAAAACCGCTTTTCTCCAACACCACCGAAGCTGAAGAAGGGACATCGCTTAATGCGACGAGAAGATGCTCGCAGGAAATAAATTCATCATGCTTTGCGCCCGCAATCGCGCCAGCCGCCTCCAATACACGCAGGAGTTCATGTGAAAGATACAGTTGGCTCAACGGCGCGTGCTGAGAAGTAAAGAGTTTTGGCTGTCTCTCAAGATCCTCTCCTATATCTTTGAGCAAGATGTTCTGATCAACACCCGCCTCTTTAAGCATCGGCGATACCAATGTCTGCGCGTCATCAACAAGCGCGTTAAGAAGATGGATTGCGCGTAATTCTCCGTGATTCTTTTCTGCCGCGATTTCTTGCGCGGCCTGCAGAGCCTCTTGCGCTTTTATGGTGAATTTATTGAAATTGTTCTTCATTACTATGGTTTTTACCTGACTACTCTCGTTCCGTCAATGTTGCCTCTATGTGCAACGTTTCTCTTCCGCGCTCTACGGTAAGCGTAACCGTATCTCCAACTTTTTTATCTCCAATGATGTCCGCGAGTGTTCGCTCCTTGGTGACCTCCTCGCCATCAATATGGGTAATCACATCCCCCTCTTTAAGTCCCGCCTTATCTGCCGGAGAACCTTTTTGTACCGCAAACCCGCTATCATTTCCTTTCAGAAGCGCCCCTTGTTCTTGAGACACGCCATACTGAGCGGCAATTTCCTTGTTAAGAGTCACGTAACGAACCCCTAAAAACGGAAATGATATTTTCCCGTTGCGTTGCACCGACTCTACCGCTTGGCGCGCTTCGTTAATGGGTATCGCAAACCCGATGTTTTGAGCGCCAGATACGGTCGCCACGTTTATACCAATTACCTCGCCGTACAAATTGAGGAGTGGACCACCGGAGTTTCCAGGGTTAATGGCGGCATCAGTTTGGATCACGTTTCTGATTTCCTCCGCCTGTCCTGACTGGTCCGCGGCGGTAATAGTACGGGCAAGCCCCGATACTACCCCCACCGACACCGTGTTGCGGAACTCTCCCAACGCATTTCCTATCGCGATCACTGACTGTCCCAGCTTTAATGTTTCGGAATTCCCCAGCGTTACCACGGGAAGATTGTTGGCTTTAATACGCACCAACGCGATATCAAGCGCGGGGTGAAGAGCCACCACCGTCGCGTCATACGTACTCCCATCGTTAAGTAATACTGAATACTCCGCTTTTTCATCAGAAACCACATGCTTGTTTGTTACAATAAGTCCGTCCGAAGACACGATAAATCCCGAACCACCACCAACTTCCTGCTTTTGTGTTCCTTTCTGGCACGGTTGAGAAAAATCAAACCCGCCGAAACCAAAAAACTGCTGAATATCGGGGGGGAGATCACCAAAAGGATTGTAGGGACAACGCTCAATGACGGGGAGATCTTTGGTAATAACGATAGACACTACTGCCGGCGTCGTTTTTTCAACCGCGCCGATAACCGCCGCCTCGTAATCATAGACCGGTTTTGAAAGCGGAGCAGTCCCCGAATATTCTTGGGTATCCATCGCCGGCGCTTCTTGTATGACACCGGGAAACATACCTTTTATAAACTGCTGAATATCTCCCAGTATGCTGGCATTGCTATGAGGGAGCGCCCCCACGCCCACCAGCACACCCGCGCACGCCGCCACTACTACAAGCGCAAGCACGCCTTTCTTTTTTATATTGGTTTGTAATTTTTTTATTGAATTATGCCACATACGTTCTTGTATTTCTTACTGATATACATCCGCACCACCGTCAAAACACGCATACGGATCTGGGCGCGGTTTTTTATGAGATGCGTGATCGTACTACCAGTATAATCCTTTTTATCGCCTCGTCAATTTCTTTCTTTGTCGTCATACGCCCCATGCTCACACGCATGCTGCGAGTTACTCGGTCCATTTCATATCCCATAGCAACGAGTGTGTGTGAGGGCTCTATTTTTCTCTGCTTGCACGCCGAACCCGAAGACACCTCGATCCCCGCAATATCACACGCAACCACCGGCTGAGAAAGCGAGGGAATAAACATGGCACAAATATGCGGAGAGGAGAGTTCTTCTTCCACATAATATTCAACTTCTTTTAAAATCCCCAACCCTTTCCTAAGTCGCTCTTGTAACATCCGAAGATGTACTCCATCGTGCTCTCGGTTCTCAACGCACCGTTCCATTGCTCGTCCAAAACCCACAATCCCCGCGGTATTGAGGGTACCCGCCCGAAATCCTCCTTCTTGACTTCCTCCGGTTACAAGCGGGACAAGCGCGTTTTTTCTTTGCGCCTCTTGTGAAAAAAGAAGCGCGCCCACTCCTTTGGGTCCGTATATTTTGTGTGAAGAGAGCGTCATCGCATCAAGCCCCGCTCGCGTCATATTGCAATCAAAAAGCCCCGCCGCTTGCGATGCGTCGCTATGAAACAAGGGATATATGTCTTGCGAATGTGTCGACTTGTATGTCCGTATGGTATTCCCAATTTTTTCTATCGGTTGTATCGCTCCCACTTCGTTATTCACCCACTGAACAGAGACAAGAATAGTATCCTGGTCTAGCGCGCGCTCAAGCGCCCCCACGTCCACCACGCCGTTTTTATCAACGCTCACCCGCTCTATGACCGCAGAGCCGTCTTTTTCAAGGTCTTCAACTGTTTTGAGAATAGAGGGATGTTCAACTGATGACACAATAATTTTAGGAACGCGCCCGCATGAATCCTGATTTCTGAAATACGCTTTAAGCGCACCACGAATCATGAGGTTGTTTGCCTCGGTTGCCGACCCGGCGAAAATAACCTCCCCCTGTTGTGCGGCACACGCCTTTGCGATTACGACTCGCGCGTTATCAATAGCGCGCGACGCCTCCTGTCCCCGTGTATGTAAAGAACTGGCATTGCCAAAAATACCACTCGTTCCTTTTTTTAAAAACGGCTTCATTGCCTTGACCACCTCGGAGTCCAAAGGCGTTGTCGCCGCATAATCAAGATAGATGCGCCTCATATATGTTAGTAACGTACAACAAATAACCGACCACCGACAATACTGACACGACGCTGGGAGAAACAAAAAAGGCCCGGAGGGCCTATGTATTCATGGGTCCAAGTGCTTCTGGATCAAGCATGGACTTGTCGGCTGGAATATCTTTTAAGTCAATCCAAAACTTAAACACAAGTTCCATCTGGTTAATTTTGGAAAGCTCATCAAATCTCCACAACCAAGACCTCCCCTTCTTACAATCCTCAAGAGACGCTCCTTGTATCAGGAAAATTAGTTTCCTCATATGGAAAAACACGATGGTGTTACGAACAAATCCGATAAAAATACCAACGGAAATAATCAGAATCAGCAGAATATCTTCTGGGGACATCGATGGAAAAACTCCTGTGCTAAAAAAGTATGGCCAGAAAAATATTTTCTTGTCAAACAAAAAGGCCCGAATAGGGCCTACTCATGAATACTACTAGCCAGCGAGATCAAGAACGCGAGAAAAGCCAAAGCCCCCACAATGGTAAAAAACCATTCTTAAAAAGCTTGACAGCGACGGGCGGATAGAGCGTCCCCATTAGGGTTATTGCGAGACAGAACCAGAGCACCGTAATACTTCCCCTTTTTTGTTTTCCGGTCATTCTTTTCTCATCCGTGCGCTCGGGCAATTCTATCACGCTCTCTACTTTTTCCACAATACATGCCGACTATTTCTTCTCAAATCTCTGAGCATCTCGCCCATAACACTTCTGTATTGTCATGTTAAATACCTCATTCATATCAATTCCAAGGCGGTTACACAGACACACAAGAGTAAAGAGAATGTCCCCCACCTCTCCCGCGATGCTTCCGGCATCCTCAGAATCCTTCTTCTTTTTGGGTCCACATACGTGATTAACCTCACGAGAAAGTTCCCCCACTTCTTCCATAAGACGCAACATAATGTCTTTTGGGGGCCAATAGCCGTCCTTGTGCATAGCAATCCACGCATCAACCCGTTTCTGCCATGTGTTCATATACACGCTCCTTGAGTACTGCTGTCACTATGCATATGTATATTCCAGATGTCAAAATCCATAAAACCCAAATATTGACGCCATACTAAACGGCTCATTTTTTTGAGCCGTTTAGTATGCGATATTTATGGGGTTTTTTGATGCCCCCCTACTAGAACAAACGCTGGTAGAGAAGCTTCTCCCGCCAATCAAACTCAACCTTCAAAGGGGTATCGTCCTCGCGTTGCGGCACATGCAAGAACCCCTGCATCTTTGCCATATCATACAATTCCTTGGTAACTTTCACGTCTTGTAAGCAATACGCCTTCAGTTCCTCTATCTTTCCCTCCGCAAACAAAATGGGAGCATCAAGTCCTTTGCCACTCTTCCCGTACCCCAAATTGTGTTCGGCAAGTAGCTGCAAACTAATCCGTTTCCCGCTGGCAAGTTCTATCTCGTCCAGAATATCAATATGCGGAATATTAAAAAGGTCAAAATCATAGTGTTTTGCCATAACCGGCAAATCAAAGCGAGTAATCGCAAACCCTATCACCAATTCGGCATTTTTTAATTTCTCTCCAAGCGCGTTAAGCTCGTGCGCCTCATAGGCGGCATACGAATCGTCCCTGTATGAATATACGCCGACTACCGATATGTCCAACGCGCCAAAATTATCCCTCCCCACATCGGCAAAGGTGTTGCTGGTTTCTATATCAATCACGAGTGTGTCTTTCATGGAAAAATTAAAAGTTAAAGATTAGAATGCCCCTCTCGGCAAAGCCCTATACATGTTTATCCGCCACGCTACTTGCTGCGTAACTTTCTGGTTTTGTTTTAAATACGAAGTTATGCGCGCGCACAATGCCGGTTACCTCTGATATAAGAGAGCTGGTCTGACCGTTAGCGCCTACATCAACGTGCACCTCAACATCAAACGGGGTAATCACACTTTCTTTTAAAAGTGCCATGAGATCCATCGCGGTTTCAAGCGAGAGCATCACTTCTTTTATGATACGATCACGCAAAGAAAACGAGCGTTGCCCCGAAACGCGACGCCAAAAATATTTTCCTCCGTTTCCCACGCGACGCACCACCAACGCAGTCACAAAATCAGCGTTATTATATCCACAATAATGCGAATCAGATCCGATAATAATAGTGTACCGAGCACGCGGGTCACGCGCGATGTATTCGCGAATTGTGGTGATTATTTCTTGAGGAGCGACACGCACTCCCTGCGCGGTGTGAAAATCAGACGACATTGCTTATTACACTATCACTTGATAGTTTTTCATGTCAAAGTAGTTTCTTGACCGTATCCACATACTATTGTATGTTTACGCCAGCACATTGGGGAAGTAAATGCGACACCAAGGATTTAATTCCGCTCTAAAAACACTTTCCAACGGACACCAAGTTCCGATACTTCTTTTTCACGCGATTGAAGATGCGCTCTGGCACCTTTACACCAAAAGAGGGCCTCGTCCTTTTTTGGCGCTTTACGAGCACTGCGTTGATTCGGGGAAGAGAATTGGATACCCATTAAGCGCAGAGATTGCATGGTTTGGACTTTGTGATGCATCGGAAGGAACCGTACCGCAGGATATCCAAAACATCGTGCTCGCGAGAACCATGACACATGATGAATGCGTAAAAATCCCTCGCGTGGTATACAAAAGAGTTATCCGAGCGCTAAAGGATGCTTACCATGAAAACACCCACTGCGACGGGTCATGGCCAGGCCAAAAAGCAATACGGGAGTTATGGGATCTTCTCGAGTGTGGTTTCAATCCCAATCTAAGCGAAGAAGCCACCATCATCCTCCAAAAGCACGGCCTCATTGACAATGACAAATGGCCCCATCCCTGGGTCATTACCGTGGTTAAGCCCCTTCTCCCCGTCAAAGACGGAAACCCTCTCAATATCCCCTAATCCCTTCGGGGATTTTTTATTTACAAAAATTTACTTCACAAACTTTTTTATCTCGCGCATCAGACGCTCTCCGTGCGCGCGATTGGTCGCCGCGCCTTCAATACGAATAAGTGGTTGTGTATTTGAGGGACGGACTGATGCCCATGCGTCACCACAATGAACCGATACGCCATCCTTGTATGTCACGCGACATTTTTTTGAAAATTGTTTTTTGATACGCGCGATACTTTGCGCTAGCGCCATCCCTTCGATTTCTCTTGTTTCTTCGGGAAAGTGTGTAACCGAGGGCAAGAGAGAAAAGAACTCGCTCGCGCTATAGGGCATACGCGAGAGCATCTGCGCGAAAAACAACATCGCTAAAAGCCCCGAACCAGTTCCTCCGCATTCTTTGAAATAAAAATGTCCCGAATATTCAAATCCGATATCCGCGTCCTCTTCTTTCATCTTCTCTCCCACAAAAAGATGTCCCACTTTTGTTTCATACGATACGGGAACCGGCGCTCCCGCTTCTTTAAGTTCCTTCTCATACACCCCAACATCAAAAGAGTCCAGCACGGTATGCACGCTTTTTTTGATACGGGGGTCGGTGATAAAGAGACGCCATGCACACGCGGAAGGAATGTGATTTCCTTTTTCGTCCACAAATACTGCCCTGTCTCCATCCCCATCAAATATCACGCCAAAATCTGCTCCTTTGCGCACCACTTCTTTTTGCGTCTCAATCCATGTATGAGGATCACTCGGATCGGGTCCATGCGCGCGAAAAAGTGGGTCTGCGTCGGTATGAAGAAGCGTGTAACTCATTCCTTCCACCAATGCCCGTTCTTGAAGCGCTTCTATGACCGCGCCCGTTGATCCATTTGATGCATCACACACCACGGAAATCGGACGTGACAACGATACACGCGTGGAGAGAAACGAGGCATAACGCATAGTCGCATCTTCCTGCGTATCCACACGATCCGGAAGATGCGCTATTTTCATCGCGTCAACCGGATCCGTAATCGCTTTCCATCCTATTTTTTTGAGTATTTGATGACCCCCAATCGCGATAGTATCTTTGCCGATTACTTTCAGACCGTTATATTCGGGTGGATTATGAGACGCGGTTATTACAACCCCGCCATGCGCGCAATATTGTTTTACAAAAAAAGAGAGCGCGGGCGTAGTGATGCTTCCCACGCGCACCACAGAAAGCCCGCCCACCCTCAGCCCCGCGGCAAGCGCCTCGTAGAGCGCGGGAGAGCTTTCTCTCACATCGTGTCCTATGACGATGGTTTTTTTGGAGCCAAAAATCTTTCTAAAATGTCGCGTTATTTGATAGACCACCCCTTCATTTATGTCACGGGGATAGACACCTCTGATGTCGTACGCGCGGAAAATGCTCTTGTTCATGCTTTGTATCTTTTAGTATACCACAGACTCCTGCTTTGCATTTGAGACGCTCTGGCGTACAATGAATATACTATGGGACGGAAAAAACAGGCAAAAAAACCCCTTTCCTTAGGGCGGGAGACTATGTACAGCATTTGGGGTCTCGTTTTTTTGGCTCTTGCCGTTCTTTTGACACTTGCGGCGTTTCAAAAAGCGGGTGGCGCCGGAGAAATATTATATCGGATACTCTTTCTCTTATTTGGGTGGGGATATGTATTTTTGCCTCTCACGCTTCTTGGTGTCAGTCTTAACTTTCTTATAAACAAAAGGGAGGCTCCTTCGCAGAAAACCACGTGGATGGGCGCGGGACTTTTTTTGCTTTCGGTGCTTGGTTTTGTCGATGTGCTTAACGAATCATGGGGAGGATTTATCGGAAAAATAACCGGATACCCCATGCATTGGTTCGGCCAAATAGCTTGGGCAATCATTCTCTTTTTCCTTTCGGTGATTGGTATTTTAATTGTGTTAGACACTCCCTTGCATCTGCGGCGCAGAGAGAAAAAGACACCAAGAGAGGGGGCACAATTTGCGCCCGTATCACTCCCTAATGAAGAGGAGGGGGAACGGGGCGAAGATGAGAATATAGACGAAGAAGACGAGGAGGAAGAAGAGCCCAAGGTTGCCCCTCAAAAAAAGGGACTCTTTGTGCGACCAAAAGGAGCAAACGGAGCAATAAAAACATTTGCCGATTATAAAGCGCCCCCCATTGAACTTCTTCGCTCATCAAAAGAAAGCCCCACCGCCGGCGATTTACGCGCGAACGCGAATATTATAAAAAGGACACTTGAGAGTTTTGGCATCCCTGTTGAAATGGGAGAAATTAATATCGGACCCAAAGTGACGCGCTATACCCTGCGCCCCGCAGAAGGAGTAAAACTTTCACGCATTACCGCGCTTAACCAGGATCTTGCGCTTGCGCTTTCCGCGCATCCCATTCGCATTGAGGCGCCCATCCCGGGAAAACCATACGTAGGTATAGAAGTCCCAAACAAGAGCGCGGCAATCGTGCGCTTGGGAAGCCTTATCTCCTATCCCGACTTTGCGTCCGCAGGATCGCTGGGGTTTGCGCTGGGACGAGACGTAACCGGCGACCCCCTGTTTGCCAATATAGAAAAAATGCCCCACCTGCTTATCGCGGGCGCAACGGGGTCGGGAAAATCTATCACGCTTCACTCTATTTTAGTTTCACTTCTTTATAAAAATTCACCACAAATGCTTCGTCTCGCGCTTATAGACCCAAAGCGAGTAGAGCTTTCCATTTACAATAACCTTCCCCATCTTATCGCTCCCGTTATCACGCAAAGTAAGAAGGCGCTGGGGGTATTTCGCTGGGCGGTAGCCGAAATGGACAAGCGCTATGAACTTCTTCTTTCAAGCGGAGTGCGAGACATCCAGAGTTATAATAAAAAACACGCCGACAAACCACTCCCCTTTATTCTTATTGTGGTAGATGAAATGGCGGACCTTATGGCGACATACGGGCGTGATGTCGAAAACGTTATCGTGCGCCTCGCGCAGATGGCGCGCGCAACCGGTATACATCTCATCCTCTCAACTCAACGGCCCTCGGTGGAAGTCATCACGGGACTCATTAAGGCCAACATTACCGCGCGCATCGCATTGCAGGTGGCAAGCCAAATTGACTCACGCACCATTCTTGATACCTCCGGTGCGGAAAAATTGCTGGGAGGTGGAGATTTGCTTTTTGTATCCGCGGAACTTTCAAAGCCCCGACGCATTCAAGGGGCATATCTTTCAGAGGAAGAGCTCAAACGAGTAACCGACTTTATTAGGGATAATAACGAGGACCTTGTTATCGACGCCCAAACCGAGTCCCCCTTCCCCTCAAACGGCGGGGGAGAACATTCGGACGCAGTTCAGCAGGATATATTTGAGGAATACTCCGGAGATGACGATGAAGAATTGCTTGAAGAAGCGATAGCCACCGTTCGCGACTCTCAGAAAGCATCGGCGTCGTTCCTCCAACGAAAATTGAAAGTTGGTTACGCCCGTGCCGCTCGTCTTCTTGATCTTATGGAGGAAAAAGGAGTTGTAGGACCCGGGGAAGGAGCAAAGCCCCGCGAGGTGTACATCCAAAGAGAAGAGGGGTAGAATAATCGCAACCTTTTATGTCAGAGCCACTCTTGTTTAATGAAATGGTACACAATGCGATGCGCTCGAAAAATATGTCGGCGCAGAAGCTTGTTGAAGAAACAGAAATAGCGCCTTCGCACGTGCGGGCATTTTTGGACGGAGATTTGGAATCACTCCCCGCGACTCCTTACGTGCAAGGATACATAAAAAAAATATGTGCGGTGCTAGAAATTCCCTTTGAAGATGTGTGGCAGCAATATCTCAAAGAAACCAGTCCCCAGCGTTCGGGAGAACACGACCGCCTCCCAAAAAATCGATTCGCAATTACCCCCGTAAACAAAAGGGGAATAGTTATTGCGATTATTGTTATTGGTATATTAGCGATCGTAGTCCCCCAAATAGCAGATTTTTTTGGAAAACCGGGGCTTGACGTCATCTCACCCGCTCAGAACAATATACGCGTTGAAGAAACGGCCTTTATTATCCGGGGGACAGTAAGCGACACAAGAGACAAGGTTCTTATAAATGGAGAAGAGATTACGGTACGCGATGACGGCGTATTCTCAAAAGAGGTACTCCTGCAATCTGGCCCCAACACATACACCATCACCGCACAGAGGTTTTTGGGAAAGAAAACCACAATCACCAGAACAATACTATACGAAGCTCCACTCCCCTCTTTCTCTCCCATCCCCGCCACTTCAACCTTAGAACAATAAACACATAACATATGTCAAAAACAAAAAAAGACGAGAAGGAAAAACAAAATAATCTGCAGGACATAGAGGATCTCATAGAGTCCCTACAAAGCAAATTCGGGGAGGGTTCTATTATGAAATTGGGAGAACGAACCGCGATGAAGGTAGAGACCACCCCCACGGGATCTTTTTCTTTGGATATCGCGTTGGGAGTAGGGGGCCTTCCACGAGGAAGAATTGTCGAGATATATGGCCCCGAAATGTCAGGAAAGACCACGCTCGCGCTTTCTGTGGTTTCGCAGGCCCAGAAAAAAGGGGGCCGATGTGCCTTTATTGACGCCGAACACGCGCTTGACCCCGAATACGCGAAAAGAATCGGAGTAAATGTGAAGGAACTTTTAATTTCTCAGCCGGATAGCGGAGAAGAGGCACTCCAGATACTTGAAAATTTAGTGCGCTCTGGACTTATTGAAATCGTGGTTGTTGACTCAGTCGCCGCACTTACCCCTCGCGCTGAAATTGAAGGAGAGATAGGCGATCAGCAAATAGGACTCCAGGCACGACTTATGTCACAAGCCCTTCGCAAACTCACCTCCATAGCCTCGAAATCGGGAACTATTATCGTGTTTATCAACCAGGTACGCTCACAAATCGGAGTGATGTGGGGAAATCCCGAAACCACCCCTGGTGGTCGTGCGTTGAAATTCTACTCCTCGGTACGTATTGATGTGCGACGCCTCGCTCAAATAAAGAAGGGAGAAGAGATTATCGGAAACCGCGTCAAAGCCAAGGTAGCGAAAAACAAGGTAGCGGCGCCCTTCAAAATCGCGGAGTTTGATATCTTCTACGGGCAAGGTATTTCATACGAAAACGATGTGCTCAATGCCGCAATAAAAAAGGGGGTAATTACAAGGTCAGGAAATACCTATTCATTTAAAGGAGAAAAGCTGGGCGTGGGAGCGGACGCAGCCAAGACGCGCCTTGAAGAAGACAAAAAATTAACTAAAGAAATAGAAAAGGAGGTTCGCGCGTTACTGTAAATTAAAAGCCCCGCTCAATGCGGGGTTTTTAGTTCTGCTCATCAATCTTTTGAAGGACATATTCCCTGACCGCGTCGTAGGAGTCGAAACCTTCCGTAGGAAGAATAACCGACGCATATGTAGTAGTCGCGTTTGAATGAAGGGCGATGCTATCTGTTTTAAAAAGTCCCGTTTCAAAATTCAACACGATTGAGTTTACTTTAATTTCTCCCATATCTTTACCAAGAAACGCTGTCACGCGCGAAAGGTCAAGATGAAGACGGGAAAGCGACGAGGGGTTAAATAAGAACTCTTTCGCGAGAGAAAGCTTTTGGGCTGTAGAAAGGGTTCTGAATTTTTTTGTTGCCGATTCAATAATTTTTTGCTGGTTTTTTTCCCTAAAAAAGTCCCCCTCCCTATTGTAGCGGTTACGAATAAGCCATATCGCATCCTCTCCATTTAAATGCACCGGGCCAGGACCCATCGAGAAACCGGAAACCCAATCAACAGCAACCTCATCAAGCACGATATCAACGCCGCCCAATCTATCAACAATGCTCCCCACCGTCGCAAGGTCCACCGCCAAATACCCATCGGGTATGATACCTGTAATTTTTTGAGCGGTAATTAACGCGGCTTCAATTCTTTTGCGCGGCAATACTTCGTTTATTTTGTATTGTAAATCCCCGTCAGCAATCCATAAATCACGTGGGATAGAAACGAGATGCGCGGTATTGGTTTCTGGGATATAACGCACAAACAAAATTGTGTCAGCAAGCGAACCACTGGTATAACCCTCACCGGCAAACCCAAGCACCAAAACCGATACATCCGAGGGGCCGCGCCCCAAAGGGGAGACGAGTTGCCCAAGAGAAAAGAGCGTCGGCGCCAGAGAGGCCCCCGAAAAAGAGACGGGATGTGGGGGGATGAAGGCTAAAAGTCCGCCGATCCCTATCGCCGCAAGCATAACACCGACAATAAAACCTTTAGGCATTCTGGATAAAAAAATTCTTCAAAAGCATAGTCACCAACACGGGGCCAGTACCGCCAGGAGTTGGAGTATAAAACGTTGCGTCTTTTAGAGAATCTGTATCAACATCTCCAGATATGTCTCCCCTTTCATCAGTTCCGTATCCAAAATCAATCACCCCCGCCTCTTTTTTGAGCATATTTCCTTTGATGAGGCGCGATACTCCCGCCCCGCTTATGACCACATCCGCTTCTTTGAGAGCGCTTAGGTCATCTCCTTTGTCCAGCGCGATTACCTTTGGAACTTTTTGTAAAAAGTAGTGGGTGATGGGTTTTCCTACCAAAAATCCCTGACCAACAACCGCGACAGTTTTGATGTTCTCTTCCGCTAGATTTTGATTGTTTAGAATCGCTCGCACAACTTCTACCGAAGGAGGCAAAATCGTTGAGCGTCCGTTATAAAACGCGCCACGCATACGCTCTCCCAAAAGGTCTATGTCTTTTTGTGGAGGGATAGCATTCGCAACATACCCCGCATTCATATGCTCTGGAAGCGGAAGCTGTATGATTGCTCCTCCGCATCGTTTTGCCTCAGAAACTTTATGGATTTCTTTTCGCAAGTGGTCTTGTGTTATTTCTTCTTTGTAGCGATAGATACGAAAATCCACCCCCAGTTCTTTGGCGACTCTTTCTTTCTGTTTAATAAAGCTCTCCGTCGCGATGTTTTCTCCCACCACAAACACCGCCAGAAAATTCTTTGGTGTTGGTTGTGCTTTGAGTTCTTCTAGAATCTTTTTTGCTATTTCTTTCCCATCAATTTTTATCATATCCTTTTGATTCTAAACTAGTTTAAGAGAAAAGAAAAAGCCCTGCTTGCGCCGGGCTATGGAATGAGCGGACTAGGAACTGGATTTCTCCTTTCAGAAATAAACGCCGTCAGAAAGAATACTAGCGCTATTACGCAGGATGAAAGAACGGCAAGCCAAAATGCCACCACCCACCCCCCATAAACACCTACCCCTCGGAAAAAGAAGGTGGAAGCTGGTACCGCCCCACACGAGAAAGCCATGCCCGAGGAGAGGATCTCCTGCCTATACGCCCCGAAACGACTTCCGTACCGAGCAAAAAGGTGCCCCACAACAACTCCTACTAACGGACCAAAGGGAAAGGAAGCGAGAAATCACAAAAAGGCGTAGAAAACAGAGACAAACGAACGAAAACGAGGCCCCTTCTCAAAGTGAGACATCTTCCCTCCTTTTTAAGTTCTAGTCTTAGGATAACACTATCCCAATGTCTTGTCAATTTTCCGGGCTATCTGCTTCATTTCTTTTTCTTTCATCCCCCTCATCGTCACCCAGTACGTCCCCAAACGAATCGCGGAGGGCTTCTGGGGAGATGTGTCGCCAGCGATTGTGTTTCTGTTTGCTAAAATTCCCGCTTTCTCTAACCTCTCTTCCGCCACTTTGCCGTTTATTCCTTTTTTTGAAACATCCACCAAAAGAAGGTGGCTTCCCGTTCCTCCCCCCACAATCTCAAATCCAAGTTTTTGCAGTTCTTTTGCAAGTGCGCGCGCGTTTTTTATAACCTGCTTAGCGTATTTTTTAAATGCCGGTTTTTGCACCAATAAAAGTCCGTGCGCGATTGCCGCTATGGTATTCATATGCGGACCCCCTTGAAGGCCGGGGAATATTGTTTTATCTATTTTATTTCCGATTTCTTCGTTTCTTGAAAAAATCAGCGCGGCTCGAGGACCTAAAAGCGATTTGTGTGTGGTAGTCATCACCACATCCGCGTAGGGAAATGGAGAGGGGTATACCCCGGCTGAAATTAATCCTGCGTAGTGAGAGATATCGGCCATGTGATACGCGCCAACTTTTTTTGCAATCGTCTCTATTTTTTTAAAATCAATTTTGCCCGGATATGCAGAGGCGCCCGAGACGATAAGTTTTGGTTTGTGTTTTTTCGCGAGTTTTTCAATGGCTATATAATCAATGATGTAATTGCTGTCCACGCCGTAGTGCAGAAACGAGAAAAGTTTTCCGGTTATACTCGCCCTTGATCCATGAGAAAGATGCCCGCCCGAGAAAAGATCCATTGCGAGCACAGAATCTCCCGGCTTGAAAAGTCCCAAATATATCGCCATATTCGCGATTGCTCCCGAATATGCCTGCGCGTTTACACTCCAGCGCGAAGAAAGCCCAAACGCCTTGCGCGCTCTCTGTTGGGCAAGTATTTCTATCTCATCGTAGTTTTTGCATCCAGGATAATATCGTTTGCTTGGATATCCTTCGGTGTACTTATTTGTGAATTCGGACCCTAAAAGCTCTCGCACGCCCTTGGGCGCGATATTTTCCGATGCAATTAAATTAATCGTCTTTCTTTGACGATTTTGTTCTTTTTTAAGAA
>Ga0210057_1000121_pt1 | contig 150369 bp, 150 predicted proteins | sample CryGeyCG2114_010_2_FD_183968 | JGI IMG/M metagenome (GOLD analysis project Ga0210057, IMG submission 183968) | Groundwater microbial communities from aquifer - Crystal Geyser CG10_big_fil_rev_8/21/14_0.10 (SPAdes) (version 2) | ecosystem: Environmental > Aquatic > Deep subsurface > Groundwater...
ACTCTGAACTGACAGAAGGAAGAGATTCTTTAACAGAAGAACAACAAAAAATTGTTGATGAAGTATTAGCTGAGTTAAATTAATTATGGTTTCCATTGTACAACCAGGTCAGTATATTCCGGATGCTTTAAAATATGATCAAAGGACTTTTTGGCAAATGTCTGTTGATCGTGCTAAAACTGTTGCTAACGAAGTGATATTTTCACTTTCAAGAATTCCTAGCTATCTTTCAGATGTGCTTGGATATAATGGGAAGTATCACCAACTTTCCAAGAAGCATAGCTGGAGAGAAGAAAATAAGGGTTTATACCTTTTAATCCATGGGGTAAATGGTCATCCAGCGGCATGGGATAGGCACTTAAGTCATTTGCAAAAAGAGCACCCATCTGCGGAAGTCTTAGCTCCTTATGTGCCTTTTAAAGGGAATTGCTCTTTAGAAAAAGCTGCTACTCCTTTATTACATTTAGTGCAAGATTATGTGCAAACGTTCCCTGAAAACCCAGTCTGCCTAATTGGGGTATCAAATGGGGCTCGCATTGCAGCTTATATAGAAACAACGTTGTCTTCAGAAATAAATCTTAAAGTCTCGGCCATTGCTGGTCCTTTTTTTGGGGCTAAGCTAATCAACCTAGCAAAAACCTTAAGAGTAGCTTCTTTTTTCTTTACCCAAGAATTCATTGATGAAGTAGCGTTTGGATCGGCAATAGCAAGAGATCTTATAGAGAAAATGAGAGAATCTCCTGAAGGAAGGTATGAGTTTTTCGTGACTATGGATGATTCTCATGTTACTCCTTGGACTTCCGGAATACCAGATTTAAACAATGGGGAAAAGGTTCATATCTGCAGTGGGGTTGGACATAATAGTATTATTGACGCAGTTAGCTTCAAGCAAGTACAAAACTGTCTTGCCTGGATGAAGAAGAAAGATTAGAAAAAGCTCTAGATTATTTAAGATTACAGAGGCGCTTCGCCTCTGTAATGGCTTTCATTTTAAGCCGCTCTTTTTTTAGGTTTTTTTTCTGTGCTTAGCTTAATCTCTAATACGTCTCTATGAGGGCGATGTTCACACATTTTCATTAGTTCTTGTTCGTTAACTTTCCATTCCTTATGGAAGTTCTCTAAATCCTTTAAACTATCCCATGTTCCCATGCCTATGAAGTGACCATTGTCATCTTTATCCTGCCCAAATTCAATATCATGACAGCCGCATTTCTTTGCAGCCTTAAGTAGCTCATCTTCAATGAATTTTTCCCCTTTCTTCTCCATTCCTTTTTTAAAGTGGTAGTGATTCACAACTTTGTAGGTGGCCATATTCCCTCCTTCTTTGCCTTAATTATTAATTTAACTTTTTTATAATTTATTATTAAACATTAAATAATAATTGGTTTATTAATTACCTTAATTTTAGGTTTTTGCATTTTTTATCCATGCAAAAGCTCTCTTTACTTTTCAGAGAAGACTTTTCTTTTTAAAATTTTGCAGCTTTCTTGGTGAAGAGTGTTCTTAGATCCTCTATATGGGATCATAGGGATGTCTTCTCAACGAGATCCATAAATCAGGCTATAAAAAATACTATTCCAGATCTGGCGCAGATCTGTTCTAGGAGTTCCCCTTTACAGAGAAGCTTTCCAATTCAAAGAATGGTTTGATGTTGATCCTCTGACAGGCCTTCAAAAGGAGGAAGTTTATCAAGTTAAATACTTATTGAGATAGATTGTTGGACAAAGATAAAAGGGGTTAGTTTTTTAGATTCCTAAAATAACCCAAATCAGTAAACTCCAGCTCCTAATTTTTTTGTAAAATCACCGAGGCAGCTATGAGTTCAGTAACTTCTATTAACGAACAATCTCAAAATATCTTGAGTACGATAATATCTTTTTTACCTCCTGACCAACAGCTACAAATAATTAATAGCCGGCTTAGCAAAATTTGGAACCAAGCTTCTTTAAATTTGACGGTGCAATTTAATCTTATGCGATCTATTTTGAAGCTTCCCCCAAAAAAGATAAACGAACTTGTACAGAGACGTTTTGGACTTATAACTCACCTAGTTAATCAGACGTTTAATGAATGCTTGACCCCTTCTAAATTTAAGGGAGAGCTTCTATCTAAAGTAATCGAGTCGAGATTTGGAAAACACTCTGCAATAATGTATTTGCAAGGGCTTTCACCAGAACAACGTGAAATGATAGAAACTTTAAAACTTTCAGCTTATTTTGCTTTAGAAGATGAGGTTACAAAAATTATTGAGCTCTGTCCTAATTTAAAATCTTTAACTCTTAATGTCCCAAATATAACGGGTGAGTGCCTAGCTAAAATTTCTAAACAAAATCAATTAGAAAAGCTTTATTTAGGGAGTAGATGTGATAGACTTGTCGAACAATTCCTTGCAGTTTTTTTTCGGGAAGCTACTCACTTAAAAGAAGTTGATTTAAGTTATACAAACACCACAGGTGAGGGGTTGTCTCATATTGAGAAAAACCAGTTAAATAAAGCTCTTTTACGAGGTTGTAAAGCACTTAGTGATGATAATCTTGGAGTTTTTTTCTCGAAGGCGCTTGATCTAATTGAGGTTGATTTAGAGGGTACTGAAATAACAGGAAGTGCTTTTGATCAGGTTCCGATAGGAAGCCGTTTAGAAAAATTATCTTTGAAACTATGCGTGAATTTTAATGAAGATTTCTTACCGCATTTATTGAGATTAACTCATCTAAAAGTGATTGATTTAAGTTGTACGCCTATAACGGGAAAGTACCTTGATATTATTGCTTCAGAAAATAAAAACTTAGAAAAACTCTTCTTAAAAAAATGTGAACGTCTTGTGGAGGAGTTTCTTGTAAATCTCTTTTCGGAAGCAACTGACCTAGAAGAAGTTGATTTATCTAAAACAAATACAACAGGAGAGGGCCTTGCGAGGCTTCCGGAAAAAAACAAATTAAAAAAAGTTTTTTTATATTCTTGTGAGAATCTCAACAAAGAATTATTCAAAGATTTTTTCCGAAAAGCTATCCATCTTGAAGTAGTTGACTTATCCTCTACAAGGATAACGGGAGCATGCTTTACTCAAATTTCCGAACAGAATCAATTAAAAAGTCTTGAATTAAGCGGTTGTCTATATCTGGATGAAGGTCTACTTACAGAATTTTTCAGAACAAAAGCGACTCACTTACAAGTGGTTGCTTTATCCTATACAAGTATAACGGGAGAATGTCTTACTCAAATTTCCGAACAGAATCAATTAAAAAGTCTTGAATTAAAGGGTTGTCAACAACTGGATGAAGGTCTACTTACAGAATTCTTCAGAACAAAATCGACTTACTTACAAGATGTTGATTTATCCTATACAAACATAACGGGAGAATGTCTTACTCACAGTCCTGAGAAAAATCAATTAGTAAGGGTTTTCTTATTTGCATGTGAGCATTTTAATGTTGAAGATGCTTTTTTAGGCACAACTGTGAGAGACGCATTAGAATTCTATTAGATGAACAAAGAGGTCACTTGTCTACCTGCAGATTGAACAATCCCTGTTTCATATTCCCCAAGTGATACTATTCAAACTCTTAAAGAAAAGCTTTTTCGAGATGAGTCTATTTCACTAGCGCATCAAAAATATGTGGAAGAATATAAGGTAGGACAACTATAGAAAAAGGTAGAGCTAGCAATTTTCAAAAAAAAGCGTATGAGTCATTGTACTAGTGCAATAAATATAAAATAAAAGAGATAAGTGTATGTCAGCTGTACAAAACGTTATTAATGTCCTCTCAGCAGATCGAACAATCCCTGTTTCCTATTCCCAAGATGATACTATTCAAACTCTTAAAGAAAAGCTTTTTCGAGATGAGTCTATTCCAGTTGCGCATCAAAGATTTGTAGTAGAATATGGGATAGGACAACTATGGAAAAAAGTAGAGCCTGAAGATGGTGATTCTGTTAGCAAGTATCAAGATGCTAAGTGCATTCGAGTATACTGTAAAGTTGTTCAATCATAATGGAATAAAAATAAATGGGCTGCTTTTTAATGGGAGCTACAGGCAAGGGTATCACAAAACATCCAGAAGCCCTCTTAGGAAGTGTGAGTGATAACCCTTATGATGTCAGGACGTTTTTAAAAATTGTGCATGAGCCTAAACTGTTTACTCATATTGGAACAGAGCTGACATCAACCACGGAGCGTACTCTTGAGGAAAGAGGTTACTTCGCTAGATTAGGGGAAACTACTAGAGGGGTAAATGAAAAAGGGCTTTCATTTACCTCTGCCATTATTTTTGAAAAGGACACTTTGTCAAAACCTTCTAACTTCATGCCTTTTGCAGATGTTACAGAATTTATCATGAAAAATTGCAAATCAGTCGATGAAGCAATTCATGCATTTTCTTCCCAAAAAGCAATTTACCCAGCTTATTCGGTTTTATTAGCAGATTCTGAGGGAACCCTCGCGCATATTGAGGCAGGAAGCTATGGCACTTCTATTTATCGAAAATACTCAGCAGATCAGCCTGGAATTACCTTCGCCGTAAATTGTTACCTTTCTAAAGATTTTATCAAGTACAATGCTCCTACTGCTGTTATATCAAATATAAAAAGCAATAATAAAGACCGTTTTGAGCAAGGAGAAATCTTGGCGAAAAAGTTTAAAGGACTATTTAGTGTGGAAAGTCTTAAAGCGTGCTTATCGGACCATAGTAATAGTCAAAAAAATCCTTTAGAGAATCCTGTTTTAGATGGTTGGGGATATTCAATTTGCAACCATGGCACTAGACAGAAAGATACATATCCTCCTAATGGCCTTCCTTGGGGAACTGTCAGTTCTGAAATCCTGCAGCCGTCAAAAAAACTTTTTTGGTATGCGTATGGCTGGCCTTGCGGACAAAAACCGGAGTATGGTGATCAAATTTTTCAGGAAAATTTCTTGGGGCACGTTTATTCCATTTGGTTTTACTAAGGACAGTCACAATAAGGAAACGCAAGCTCTGACGACTACAAGCGGAGAAATAACACCAGAAGGAATGGCTCTCAAAGCATAAATGGAATCAAAAACCTACTTGCTTTTCCCACTGTGATATTGTCATAGATAGCATAGAGATGGGACCTGCCTTAGGAATAGCATTTTTTGCTAAAACGACATAAGGGGCGCATGTAAGGGCGCAGCCTACATATCCTTCAGGTATCCATTCCGCCTTATAACCCACAAAAATTTCTTTGTACTTCACATTAGAGTCATCTCCACAGCGTATAATGCTAACAGCGATCTTATGTAAAAGTGAGTCTAGGTATTTATCTCTAGCTTCTTGCGTGTGCTCAGGTATAAAAGCTCCCGCATCTTCAATAAAAAGGTTGGAATCCTTTTCGCGATCTTCTGCAATGGCTAGAGCTATAGCACTCCATACTAAAGTGGGGCCTTGCACTGTTTTAGATTTTACAGCGCAGTTTACATGTGCACCAGGAAGAAGAGGAAACCGTTTAGCTTGTTGCGTTCCAAAAAGACGCTTACCAGCGTCGAGCAATGGCTCAACTGAATAAACCGGGATGGATTTTCCGTCTTTTCGCGTTTGAGTAAAAAGTGGTTTGATTGAACTATCAGCTATTGATTCTGCTTTAGCAAGATGATATCCCCATACTGCACCATTTAACCCATTAAAAGAAGAAGCTGTAACCATATTAATTTGACCTATATAAGCCCCATTGGTTTCTGCGCGGTCATAAGAAACAATGCCTTCTAATACTTCATCCATATCAGCTTTTACTTTTCCAGTTTCAAGCTTTAAAACAGAAATATAACCAAGGCCATTAGCTCCTAAATTTCCATATCCATCTGCGTAATTATCAAAGGGACCAACGGATCCATTAACAACTTCTTCAAGCTTCATTTCACTCTCCGTGATTTGCGAGACTTATTTTTTATTCGAGAAAAAATAAAAGGAGGTATTGATAAAATCACAATGCCTAAAATTAAAAATGATTCATAAAAAAAATGCTTCCAGTTTCTACTTGTCTAGGAGGAACGAACCCCATAAATAAAGCAAATATAGAAGCTAATAAACCAAGTCCAGCTACAATCCACATACCTGCGTTCCCACCAAAAACTCGATAAGGTCGATGTTTGTTTGGCTGAGTATATCTTAGTCTTATCGCTGCGCTGAACATTAAAATATAGATCAGCGTTGTCAGTTGTGCGGTAAGGTCAGTTAAGATCCAGTAAAAAGCATTCACATTAGGCATAAGTAACAGTATTAAAATAAGCAAAGATGCGATACATGCTTGTGTCATTAAAATAGCTGTAGGCATTCCATTTTTGTTAGTGCGACTAAAGCTAGTGGGTAAATCTCCGTGTTGGGCTGTTGCCAGAAGGCCATGGCTTGGCCCAACAATCCAGGTGCTAATCATAGCAAGAGTACCTATGATAATAACGCTTCCAAAAACCTTAGTGGCCCAATTAAGTTGAAAAGGCAGTAAAAAAGCATCTACTGCCTGCATTAACCCTGCTACTAAGCTTATTTTGTTTGAGGGGAGAACGACTGCAATAGCAAGTGTGCCAAAAATGAAAATAGTTAAAATAATGATTGTCGCATAAAGAATCGCTTTGGGGTATTCCTTATCTGGATTTTTTACTTCGGAAGCATGAAAAGCAGCTACTTCCATGCCAGCAAGCCCAAGTAATACGGCTGTAAAAAAAACTAGATTATCAAGTTCCAAGCTAGGGATGATGCTGTCTATGGAAAAGCTAATTTGAGAGGGGTGGCCAGCAGCTAGCCATATAATGGCTAATAGTATCAAAAACAAACCAGGAATAATAGTCCCGCCAATTACGCCAATACTACTGATTAAACTGGAGGTCTTCATGCCCAATAAGTTGAGGAAGGTTGCTCCCCAAAATACTACTAGCATGACAGTAATCATAAAAAGGCGGCTGTTAATTAAGTCAGGATTGATAATATAGGCAAAAGTGGCTGCTATAAAAGAGAGGGCAGTCGGGTTCCAAACACTGTTCATTACCCATTCCAGCCAAGTTGCTAAAAAGCCGTATTTATGTCCAAAAGCTTCACTTATCCAAACATAAAGCCCTCCCGCTTTGGGCCATGTGGTGGCAAGTTCAGCTGCTACAAGCGCTGTAGGAATGAGAAAGCTAACACCCGCTATTGTATAGAAAAAAATGGATCCCAATCCATAATTAGCAGTCAGTGGCAAATTACGAAGGCTAACAATCGCTGAAACGGCAATCATAGCTAGAGTAAAAGATGATAAAACTTTATGGGATCCTTTTTTCATTAAAAAAATAAATAGCATTTAAATTTTTATTTAACTGTTTTAAGAGCTTTTTTTCAACTAAGTACATTTGCAAATGGTAATTCAAATTAAAAAAAATTTATTTTTTGTTTGTATTTGTTTCCTTTTATATTTTTTGATATGATATAGCTCATAAATTAAGAGATATAGGATAAGATGTTTCCAGCTCTACCTTTCTTATTAAATACCTTTGGTACCATAACAACCGGCTCTCGCCGGTAATTTCTTTTGACCCACAGACTCGCTTATTCATTTTTTTAAATTACAAAAGGACAAAAAAAGGAGATTAGTTATGTTCCGTAAAATGCCATTTATTTTATTGGCAGTGATTGCTTTATCGTTCCTGGCAAATTTTATATTTAGCATGCCGGTTAAGTCATTTTTTTATTCAGTAAGTTTGTTGATTAAAGAAATGATTATTTTTACTCTGCCTGCTTTAATATTTGGACTATTGCTTAAAACCTCAGTGCAGCTTGCTAAGCAGGCTTCTAAAACAGTGATATTTCTTTTAGTTGCTGTTTGCTTATCCAATTTTATTTCTACGTTGCTTAGTTATTCAGTAGGACACTTTACTTATGGCCTAGACCTTTCCATGTCGCTTCCGTCTGAGTCAGAGTCTTTAGCTCCTATGTACACAATAGCGCTACCAAAAATCATTAGTAATGCTAAGGCGATGTTCTTAGGGCTATTATCAGGAATAGCTTTAAGTTGGATAAGACCTGCTTACTCTGAAAAAGTAGCTAAGTGGCTAGAGAAAAGCATTTCTATTTTTTTAAAAGCCCTTTTGAGTATGATTCCCTTATTTATTTTCGGGTTCATGCTTAAGATGAACCATGACAAAACTATGGTTCATATTCTACAGAATTATGTCCTTATATTTTTGCTAGTTGCAGGAGCTGTATTTACCTACATTTCTTTCATATATTTTGCAGCTAATCGATTCCTTTTGAATCCTTTTTTGAGAAGCGTTAAAAATATGCTGCCTGCAGGATTAGTAGGTTTTGGTAGCATGTCAAGTGCTGCAGCTCTCCCTTTAAGTATTATTGGGGCAGAGAAAAATGCTAGAAACCCTGACCTTGCCCGTTCATTTGTCCCTGCAACTGTAAATATTCATTTGATAGGAGACTGTTTTGCAATTCCTATTTTTGCTTTTGCTGTTTTAAAGAATTTTGGCATGGTAGAGCCTTCTTTTTATAGCTATCTGACTTTTGCAGCTTACTTCGTTTTAGCTAAATTCTCTATTGCAGCGGTACCTGGAGGAGGGATTTTAGTAATGCTTCCTGTTTTAGAGAGCACTCTAGGCTTTAGCGCCCCTATGCTTTCTTTAATAACAGCCCTTTATATTCTATTTGATCCTGTAATTACTTCTGCCAATACCTTAGGAAATGGGGGATTTGTGATGGTTTTGGATCGATTATTTAGTCGAAAAAAGAAACCTGCTAAAATTTCTACTTAAAGAATTTTAAGAAAGGTAATGAGATTATATCTCAAGCCTAGTTGTCTGGTAATCGTCCTACAATAGGAGGTATTGCGCAGATAATCCATTGGATATTTTTAAATAGTTTGTGTAATTCTTCTCAGGGAATCGGCTGATTATAAAAAAAGGAAATAGTTTATGAACGTTTTAAAAGTCACAAATAATATCAAACAAGTTTCAGAAAAAATTGCAGTAGGTATGAGTCTTGGCTTTGCCTCAGTTCATATTTATAATCTAGCAACCCGGCTACTATTAGGCCTTTCTGAACAAAATATGGCTTGGGGGGTATCCTCAGCTATTGCACTAGTCAATTCAGATAAGTATGTAGGACTTATTCTTCTTTCCTTAACTGTAACTATTGCAAGTGAAATGACGTATTTAGCCTTAAAAGCTATTACGCAAGTTGGTAACATTTTAAAATAAATAGTCTATGATTGGAGAAAAGTCTCCAATCATAGGTATGTTATATCTATTTATGTTCTATAGTAACATCTGGACCTGAAATAGCTCTTCTAACGGCAGTGGAAATTCCATCAGTTAAACCTTTAATAAGAGCCTGTAGCATCGTATGTGCAACAAGTTGGTAAGTTCCCACAATAGCTAAGCCTGCATGAGTTTTCATGTTGTTAAAATAATTGTCAGCTGTAGTTGAGGTGTTATCTAGCCAGGCAGTAATAGAGGATAAAGAAGCTGCACCTGAAGTAACAGCAAAAAAGCCATAGGCAACAGCAGCCGTTTTGGAAGCAGCCCCTGCAGCTGCTAGGGCAAAGCCTGCTGTGCTGGCAGCTAAAGCAGCTGAGGTTATAAAAGCCGCTTGATTAACAGATAAAAAAGACATTTTTAACTCCTTTTGAGGATTAATGAGAAAAAATATAAACAATCAATAATTAAATTTCATGCAGTTTTTTTTAATTGAAAATAGTTTTTAATTTACCTTTTTTTGTTTAGAATCCCTTTAAAACCTTTATTGGAGAAAACATGCTTTGGTTAACTGATGTTCATATAGATTACAAAAAAGATACTTCTGTTAATGATTTTTTTGAAAGAATACAAACTCAGGATGAAGGTGGTATTTGTATCACTGGGGACATCGCAGAAAATAGAGGGGCTATTGAGTTCATCCAAAAACTTTCTTCTAAAGTCCGTTGCCCTATTTATTTTGTTTTAGGAAATCACGACTTTTATGGATCGGAAATATTTTCATTACAAGAGGAGCTTTTTGAACTTTTTAAAGAAAATACTTCAGTTTACTACCTAGCAAAAGAAAATGTTTTATCCGTTTCTCCTGATACAGCAGTAATTGGTGTAGACAACTGGTATGATTTAAAAGGAGGAGATTATTTTACCTCTGACATCAAATTAAAAGATTTTAAAATGATCGATAATTTTAAATCTTTATCCAAGCAAGACTTGTATGACTTTATGGGGGAACACTCCCAAAAAATTATTAAGCAAGTTGAAGAAAAGTTAGATTTAGCTTTTCAAGGGCATACACATGCTATTTTATTAACTCATGTTCCCTGTTTTCGGGAAGCCTGTCTTCACAATAACCAAATAGCAGATGACAAATGGGCTCCTTTTTTTACACATCGTCAACTTGCAGATTTTATAGTAACTTACATGTCTGAAAGAGTAGATAAGTCTTTAACCATTTTGTCAGGACATACACACCATAAAGCTGAATACAGCCCTTTACAAAACGTAGTAATAAAGGTGGGCTGCTGTCCGGATGATATTATTGAATGGCAAAAGCTTAGTTTTTAAAAAACTATGAGGTTTTATTTTTTAACTTTGCCAGTAAATCTTTTTCTTTAGATACCGATTGATAAATAGATGTTGCAGTAGAAATTACACTAGAAACATCACTCATATTGCTTGGAATTATCATGGTATTATTTGTTTTAGCCATTTTTCCAAACTCTATTAGGTACTGCTCTGCTAAGCGAAGGGTAATGGCATCCTGCCCTTTTTTATGTTGGATGGCATCAGCTATTTTAGATATACCTTCAGCTGTGGCTTTTGCTGTTTCTAGTATTTCATACGCTTTAGCTTTAGCCTCTAACATGCGTCTTTGTTGATCACCCTCTGCTCTATTTATCTGAGACTGCTTATCTCCTTCAGAGGCAGCTATGACAGCCCTTTTTTCCCGCTCAGCTCTCATTTGCTTTTCCATAGCGTCTTTGATGCTTTGGGGAGGTTTAATATCTTTAATTTCGTAGCGAGTAACTTTAATGCCCCAAGGATCTGACGCCTTATCAGCAGCCTCTAGAATTTGGGCGTTAATATTTTCTCTTTCTTCAAAAGTTTGATCTAAATCTAGCTTACCTATGATGCTTCTCATAGTTGTTTGAGAAATCTGTGTAGTTGCAAATAAGTAATCATTTATGCCGTAAGAGGCTTTTTCAGGGTCCACTACTTGAATATATAAAACTCCATCAACTTCCACAGCAATATTGTCTCTTGTAATACAAACCTGAATAGGTACATCAACGACAGTTTCCTTTAAAGAGTGCTTGTAAGCAATCCTTTCTAAAAGGGGGATAACCAGGTTGAACCCCGCACGCATCGTCCTGTGATATTTACCAAGCCTTTCAACAATATAGACTCGTTTTTGAGGCACTATGTGATACGATTTGTATAAAATAAAAAATGCAGAAATACTAAAAAAAATCATTAAGCCAATCATCATATTAACCTCATGCGTAAGAGCAAGCTTTTGCATATTACACAAAATGTCTTTTAATAAAAATCTACATTTTTTATGTATTGAATTACATCATGAGTACGAAGTAATGAAAAAAAATATTGGGAAAAAAGATAGGATAGCAAGAGCAATCATTGCTCTATTTTTATTAATAGCAGCTTTTGTGCTAAAGAGCTGGATTATTTTTTTCTGTGCATTATTTGTTTTCTTTGAGTCTTTTATGAGCTGGTGTCTTTTTTACCAAATAATAGGTAAAAATACTTGTCCAAAATCGCATAAAAGATAATCAAAATAATCTTTTAAAACTTTATCTTAGCTTCTCTCGTAAATACTTGATACATTAAGTTCTAATTGAAAAAAAACTCATGCAAATGGGATCATTCGATTTTTTTTAAGAGAATTACTTATGAAAAGTTGGCTAAAGATATTGATTGGACTTGGCGCCGGCATTTTAGTTGGGGCTATCATGGGTCCGAAAGCACAAATTTTCCAGGTTTTTGGGAAAGCTTTTATTTATCTTCTAACCATGCTTGTTCTTCTGATTATTTTTTCTTCTTTAATTGTTGGTATTTGCCACATTCACGATCCTAAAAAATTAGGAAGAATTGGTATTAAAACATTATCATTTTATGTTTTAACTACTATTTTAGCCGCATCCCTAGGAGTATTTTTGGTTAATGCTTTTGCTCCTGGTGTCGGTCTTGAGCTCAGCGTAAAAGCAGAACCAATAGGCAGTGCAAATTGGAATTTAGCCGATTTTTTTCTTTCATTAATACCATCCAATCCTTTTGCTTCTTTTGCGAATGGGAACGTTTTGCAAGTCATTATTTTTGCCATTTTTTTAGCCATTGCCATTATTTATTCTAAAGAAAAAGCGCAGCCTCTTTTAAAACTCATGGAATCGGTTGCTCATACAATGCATACTCTAACCCACTTTGTAATGACTCTGGCACCTTATGGGGTTTTTGCCTTAATGGCGGCGACGATCGGTACTATTGGGTGGAAAATCATCGTTCCTCTCGCTAAATTTCTATTTATTATTTATGGCGCCTGTTTTTTTCAGCTTTTTGTTGTATTTACCCTATGTTTAAAATATTTAGGAAAGGTAAGGGTTGTTCCTTTTTTTAAAGGAATGAAGGATGCTATTTTACTTGCTTTTACTACTTCTTCTAGTGCTGCCACTTTACCAGTTTCCCTAGAGTGCACTCAGAAACACTTGGGTATATCTGCAGATATTTCAGGTTTTGTTCTTTCCTTAGGCTCTACCATAAATATGAATGGAACAGCAATAGGTCAGGCTGTTTCTGCTATTTTTATAGCACAAGCCTATGGCATAGAAGTCACTGTTATTCAAATGGTTCTTTTAGTTTTTATATCTTTAGTTGCAGCAATTGGGACGGCTGGGATATCAGGATCTGGACTGATCATGCTTTCTTTGGTGTTGCAAGTTATGGGGCTTCCTCTGGAAGGAATTGCTCTTGTTGCCGGAGTAGACCGTTTGCGGGATATGATAGCTTCAGTTGTTAATGTATTAGGGGATGCAGTAGCAGCTTTGATTGTGGCTAAAGGTGAAAAAGAGATTGACGTCAGTACTTATAACCGAGCCACTTGGCTAGAATCAGATATCTAATATGTCATCATTTTATCAAGAATTCAAAGCTTTTATTAACAGAGGCAATGTCATTGATATGGCAGTGGGTATTATCATAGGTGCCTCTTTTGGAAAAATTGTTAACACCCTAGTAAATAATGTATTAATGCCCCCTTTAGGATTTATTTTAGGTGGCATGGACTTTAGTGATTTTAAGCTAACTATAAAAAAAGCTACTGAAGTGTCAGAGGCAATTACTATTGATTATGGGCTTTTTATAAATAGCCTTATTAACTTTTTGATTGTTTCTTGTTCTATATTCTTAATTATAAAAGGGCTTTATTTTTTTAAGAAGAGGACAGAGCCTGAAAGCAAAACGTGTCCGCATTGCTTTATGAAGGTTAACCATAAAGCTAAAAGATGCCCCTTTTGTACATCAACCGATATTTAATACGCCTAGACTAACGCCAACTTTCAAATCAAACTCACCGGTTTTTTTCAAATTGTAACCTACTTTTTCTGCTACGATTCCTATACCCAAGCCAAATGCGATATTATTCAGTACTATTTCAGTTCCAAGGATAAGATTGCCAGCGAGGCCGGCTCCACTGATCATAATAAAGAAAAGACCAATCATCATGAATAGATTGCCGGCAATTTTTGCAGTTTTGTCTTTTTCATCATGTACTTCAACACTAACTAGTCTATGCTCTAAGTTGCCTATTTTATTATTAGTTCGACTTTCAAAAAAAAGTAAATCAGAATTATTAACCGAATTATCTTTAATAGGAAATTTGTTAACAATACCCATAGTTATACCCATTTATTAAAAGGATTATAATAGTTTATTATTAATAAAAAAATCAACTATTTAATAATTGTTCAATTTATTTTTTTTATTTTATTAATAATTGGACTTATTATTAAGCTTAACCAAAGTGCAGCTATTAAATTGCTGACTAGATTAAAACTAAAATTTTGTTTTCCAAATAAAATTAATAGTAACCCTAATAGCGCATAGGTAGTTGCTATAGCAAATAACCCTCTTAGAATAGATTCAAGTATACCTTTAGGATCTTTCAAATATAATTTACATCTAGTAGTGAAGTACGTGCCTATAGAGAAAGCAAAAAGAAGACTCATAAAATTAACGATATTTGCATTGAGGGTAATTAGTGCGAGGAAAAGGGAAAGGGAAGTAACTAGAAACAAGCTCTTCTTAGAATTTTTTTTAATGAGTTTTTCCAATGGTTGATAAAGTTTTAAAAATAAGAATAGTACAGTTCCTCCAACAACCCATCCGAAAAGAATATCTGTTGGATAATGTACTCCCAAATACACTCTTGAAAAACCAATTATAAGAACATAGCTGACGCCAACTACTTTAGCCCAGCTAGAGCGCCAGGTAGCAATCAATAGACCTGCTAAAATAATGGAATATTGGGCTGCGCCGCTTGGAAAGCTATAGTTTGAAACATGTACTAAAGCAAGCTTTGGTTCAATACTACATGGTCTGGGAACTTGAAAATAAATTTTTAAAGAATAGTTAACAATTCCATTTAAAATGGTAAGGTAAAAGAATCTAACTCCCCATCGATAAGATATACCAATTATTACAAATGGTATTAAACAAAAGAAAAAATAAGGAGTATCAAAAAAATTTATTAATTTAAAAAAAAGATTAATAAAATTAATTCTATACTTTGCGAATTCTATCATCCATTCTAATTGCATGAATTTATTATCTCCTGTATTATAGGTTATATTTCTCCAATAACCAATGGAGGTATTGTGAAAAAGATTTTATTTCTCATCTGTTTATCAGGCTTAGCTTTTGCTAAAGTTACTGAAATTAAAAGTACTGATGAGCTTTCTCATGAAATTAATAATTCAAATAATACAACTTTCGTAGATTGTTATTCAACTTGGTGCCCTCCTTGTAAAAAACTTCATTCTTTATTTGATGAGTGGTCCAATCAGTATTCTGAAAAAGGTAAATTTTTAAAAGTAAACTTAGAGAGAGTCACTGATGTGCCCTCTAAGTATAATATTTCTTCTATGCCAACTCTTTTGATTTTTGACAGTGAAGGAAATTTGACAGATAAAAAAATAGGTCTAAATGAGATTGAAAGCTTTTTTTCAACTTTAAAAGACTAAATATTTCCCTTAAATAATAATTTTTAATTTCCTCAAAATACGGGGGGTAATAATGTCAGCAGTATCTTTGTCTTCTCCAAACGCGAAGGCGGTACTCCCAAACGGAGCTATACTAGCCCAGCAGAACTCTATTCAAGAAAAAACAAACAATGAAGCAATTCATGTTATTAGTACAGCAAGCTTAAATGCTCCTGAAGTTTCAATCGGTTCCCTTAAAGAAAAAGCTGTAGTATTACTAGCTTCAAGGGATGAGAATACAAGACCTGAAGAAGCGGAATTAGTAGTAAAGGCTGCGAATGTCCGACATGAAACATTGAAAAAGAAAAAAGTACATTCTCATCGTATAAAAGAAGTGATTCATGATGAAGTTTTAGAGGGAATTAAGTCAAAATTAGATGGAGAAGGGTCGACTATTATTTATAAAGGCCAAGACAACTGGGATCTTCCAGAAATCTCCGATAACAATTCTAGAGTGATAAAATATAATAGAAATTTTACTCCCTATCAAAGGCTTTTAAGAGAGTATTATATTATGAACTATCTTAAGGAACGAGGAGTTCCTCATGTTTGTCCTGTAGATGTTGCCTTCACATCTACATCAAAAATGATATTAGTATTACCTAGACAGGTTTCAGACTTATTCAATGCTTTTCGAGAGATAGAAATAAGTAAAGTAGAGCAGGACAAAATAAGCGGAGGTAATACTCCAAAAGGACTGTCTTTAAGCCAAGGTAGAATTATCTTGCGCCAGCTTTTAGAGTTTTTACAAGGAATGAAACAAGAAGGTTTTGTCCATTCAGATTTAAAGGCGGAAAATATTTTACTTAAAAATGGATTGGAAAATCTAGAAATTATGGTTGCGGACTTTGAAGTGGCTGAAACTGAGGATAAAGAATTAGAACCTAGAGGGACTCGAGGCTATATTGCGCCAGAGCTCATACTTCAAAAAGACTGCTCTACAGCTATTGATATGTTCAGTGTGGGAATTATGACCTTTTACCTGCTGACAGGTTTTCCTTTTTATGAATTTGATAAAGTTGCGAAGCCAAAATCAGCTTTAGGTTGTGTATTTTACGCTATGATGCATTTAGGTATGCCGTTCGATATAAGTGATAATAAAGAAGCCCAACAACTTTTTGAAAATCTGCAAGAACGTTATCTAGCTTCTTTTTCTAAAAGACTTGATAAATGGGAAAAGAAAATTCAAGCTTCTGGAATAAGAAAATATCAACGATTTATAGAACTATACAAACCTATTTGGGTATCCTGGATTGCAGGTGAACTAAAAAGATATACACCTTTATGGGACATAGAGGAACAACTGCAATCTAAAATTATAAGTGACTCGAATAGTTATCTTTCTAAGTCCGAGCACAAAATAATTGGCGATTATCTAAATGATTTGACTAGCATTTCAGTAAAAGATTTTCTTCGAGCAAGTTTGTCACAAAAAGGTGATGAAACTGAAGTGGAAGAAGTGATTGATTTACTTATGGGAATGATGGATCCAGATCCTACTCGTCGTATTACACCAGAACAAGCATTGCAATCTCCTTTTTTTCAAGAAAGTAATTTAAATGCTTCTGCTGCTTTGCCAGCATTATAATTGAGCTAAATAATAAAATTAAAAAAATATATAACAACTTGAAACTTGAGGTCAAAAATGTCACTCTCAGTCTCAGCGCCAAGGGCAGATCAGGTATTTCCTAATGGTATACCAATTTCTCCAGAACCATCAGGTAGGGTTCAAGATTCTATTCAGGAAAGAGTAAATGATGAAGCTATTCATATTATTAGTGAGCAACCATTAAATGATCCCGACACTTCGCTTTATTCTCCTAATAGAAAGTCTGCAGTATTATTAGCTTCGCAGAGTAAGGGAGCAAAACCAGAAGGAGCAGAATTAATAATTAAAACTACAAGTATCCTGCATAAAGCTGTCCCTAAAAAGAAAAAAGTACATTCTCATCGCGTAAAAGAAGTGATATATGATGAGGTTTTAGAGGGAATTAAGCCAAAAGGCGGAGAAGGGGCGATGGTTATTTATAAAGGAAAAGATAAGTGGCATCTTCCAAAAGGCTTAGACAATAACCGCAGACTAATAAAATTCGATAAAAACTTTACCTTTTATCAAAAGCTTTTAAGAGAATATTATACAATAAGTTATCTTCAAGAACGCAATGTTCCTCATATTTGTCCTGTGGAAGTTGCTTATACTTCTAAATCAAAAATAGCATTAGCGTTCCCTAGAAAATTTTCTGATCTATTAGATGGTTTAATCTATTTAGAAAGAGTCAAAAATCGCGCTTCTCATCCTAAAGGACTTGCTTTAGCACAAATTAGAAGCATTTCATGGCAGCTTTTAAAATTCCTACAAAAGATGAAGCAAGAAGGGGCAGCTCACTTAGACCTTAAGCCTGAAAATATTTTAATTGAAAACAATTTGAGTGTCGAAGAGCCCAAGATTTTTATTACAGATTTTGAAATGGCAGAACCAGTAAATGAAAAAGTGTCTGTCAAAGGAACTTTAGGCTATGTAGCTCCTGAGTTGGCTCTTCAAGGTGTATGTTCTAGTGCGGATGTATTTAGCGCAGCTCTTATATTGTTTGATTTAATTACAGTAACTCCTTTTTATCACTTTGATAAGATGTGTGACTTTGATTCTATTTATCATCATTTAGCATTTTTATTTATGCATTTTGGTGTGCCATCTAACTTCAACTTTAATGACATTAAAGATACTAAAGCTAAAAATGATCTTAGTCTTAAGAAGGTGTTTGAAGACTTACAAAATAAGTATCAAGAAGGCTTTAAAGACAAAATCTTAAAATGGGGAAAGACAGTTCGGGACAAATTTTCTAGTGAAGAATATATGTTCTTTTTAAATTTTTCTGTTCATCATAAAAGCTCTTGGAATGAAGCCATTTCAAAGTTATTCAAAGCAAAGACTCCTCTTTGGAAAATAGAAGAAGAATTGCGACAACAGATAGTAAATGACTGGGAAAAGGAAGTTGGGGATTTTGAAAAAGATAAAATAAAGGACTACTTAAGCTATTTGCCAAGCTATTCGGCAAAAGATTTTCTTCGGAACAATTTACGGCAAAAAGGGGATGTCAATGATGTAGAGGAGATAGTTAATTTATTCATGCAAATGGCAGATCCCGATCCGGATCGTCGTATCACTCCTAAAGAAGCTTTGCAATCTCTCTTTTTCCGCGAAGATGTTGAATTGGAATTTCCAGAAGAAATATTAGCTGAAGGGCATTTAAGTCTTCATATTCGTCCAAGTGATAGTGATAAAGAAGAAGATTCTTTTTATCCTTTGATACCTCAGGAAAATCATACGCACCACTTAGTGTATGGAGGTGGAAGCTTTGTAGTTACATTAATTGATGATGATAGTCAAAAAACCTTGCTAGAACAGCCTATATCAATTTCTGATCACTCTATTTTACAGGTAATGTATGATAAAGAAGAAAAAAGCTATAGAATGTCCTGTAGAAAAAGTAAAGAAGCTATTCATTAAGCAAATATTACAAGGCAGGCTATTGGTAAAATAGCTTGCCAAAATGACGAAATGAGTTATTTTTTTTGAAAATTAATGTAAAAAATTAAGCCTTTTTGCTTTAGAATTTTACGCCATAAAAAAATTTAAAATTTTAGGTTGTAAAATGTCTATATCTTTTCCTTTAGCATCTTCAGTTTCTTCAGATCACCTTCCAGCTTCAACTTCTAGTAAAGAAGAAAATCATAGTCTTCAAGATAAAATTTATTTACATATCCAAAAGGGCATCTTTCGTCTTAATAGTGCTAAAAACCCTATTGTTGTAACCTTTGCTTCGCCTGAAAGTTCAGAAAAACCTCCTAAATGGGTGGTTAAATGCACATCTGATTGTGGTAAATTGGACAGGAGAGTTAATCACGAAGCTCTTTTTACACTCATAAGTGATAAAGTTGAAGAAGTTATAACTGACACTTTACCAGATGTAGGCGGCATAGATTTAGGTCAAGATGCAGTTTGCATATATGAAGGGGAAGATTGTGACGTTATAACGACAAACGCCTTACAGGAGGCAGATGATGAAGATCTACATGAAGTTGCATTTTATACGTATGTAAACAAAGAAGATGAATGGAATTTCGATCCTGAGTCAGATATTTCTTATACGCCAAGTCTTGAATATAAATATGATATATCCCCTTATGGCAATCTACTTAGAGAAGTTTATGTTTCAATATATCTTCAAGCTCTTCAAATTCCCCATTTATGCCCGGTTGAAGTAGTCTTTAATACTCATAATATGGCTGCTTTGCTGTTTCCTAAACGTAGTTCAGATTTGCTCAAAGTTATAGAGAATATAAATAGCTCTTTTAATCTAGATAACGTTTATGGTCTTCCATTGTATCAATTAAAAAACACTTTATGGCAGATCTTTGAATTCTTAGATGGAATGGAAAAAGAAGGGTTCTGTCTTTTAGATATGAAGCTGGAAAATCTTTTAGCATACAATCATAAGTTAACAAAAATTGAAGTGACCGATTTTGGATTTGCTAATTCAATCGGCGAAAATGTAGCCAGTAAGGGGACTTGGGGGTACTATCCTCCTGAAATGTTATTCCAAAGAATTAATGAAGCCACCTCGCATATGGATATGTTTAGTACAGGTATAGCATTATTTGTCCTTCTTACTGGGCACGACTTTCACTATTTTGATGGCTATCAGCCTAAGATGAAGGAGGGGTTGACAGTTAAACTACAAAAGGAATTACATCAAGCGTACATAATTATTCATTTAGGTAAATCACCAGTTATAGACTTAAATCAAAAAGAATCTGCTTTTTTAAAATTAGCTCTTAATAATATGCAAAAATGTTATACGCGTTGTATTCACGAATGGATAGATAACATTCCCCAAAAAGAGAAAGTAACGGAGGAATTCAAAACTTTTGCTTCTTTTTTTAAAGAAGAGGAAAAGAGCTTCCATGATTTTATGTTGGGAAAATTAAGGAACTTCACACCTTTATGGCAAATAGAGCGAGAGTTAAAATCTAATATTATTGATTACTGGATCCAATTTACTAAAAGTCCTGTTACTGAAAAAATTAAATACTATCTTAAATTCCTTAAGATACGATCTGTAACATCATTTATGAAATATAACTTATTGTGTAAAAGTAGCAATGACCATGAAATAGATGAAGTTATCTCTTTATTTTTGCGTATGACTCATCCAGATGCAAATAAACGAGTTCAAGCTAGCAAGGCTCTAGAGGAATCTTCTTTATTCCAAATTAGATGTACTTTACAGCTTCCTTCTGACTTAGAGGAGGATTTAGTGCTTCGCATTCGGCCTGTTGGTAGCAGGAAAATATTTGAATGCTCTTTGAATGCTGAAAATAACTTATCAGAACTGTCTTTGAGAGGAGGGGGAAGTTTTGTTGTCTCAATTAGAAGTCGCACAGCATCTTTGATAAATGGGTCCTTTCAAGAAACAGACCATGTTTTATATAAAAAATTTAAACAAATAGATGATCAATCTATTTTACATGTAGAACACAACTCCCGAGAAAAATTTGCAATAAATATCCACCCTAAAATTCAGGAATAGGAGGATTATGTTGCCCTTCAATGACAATCCAATCTTGGGGGATAACGCTTTGCGTGTTGCATTGATCATTCATAAGCCAAGGGGTTCTTGCTATAACTTTTTTTTGGGGGTTAGCTATTAGGTACGCTGCCCACCATGAAAAAGTTGAGTTAGAAGTAATCATATGGTTGCAGAGAGTAAGTATACAAAAATCATGATAGCTTCTTTCATTTTCTACAAAATAGAAGTTTCTATTTATTGAGTTAAGTTGCTTTTTACACCAATTAATATGATCTGAGCACACAATGAATAATGCATCTTCTGGAAACTGTTCTATTGCCTTTCGAATATATTCAAGATCTGGGGCAGGATAAAAGTCATATAACTTTTTTCCCGTCCCTTTAAAATCTTTATAATACGTTCTAATGTGAAGACCTACTTTTAGAGGGTGACTTAAAATTTTCGGATATTTTCTTTGTAAATACCATTGTAATTTTTTGGGAGGAGATAGAAGCTTTTGAATTGTTTTTTTATGTCTCTTGAAATAATTTTCCGAAATAAAAAACCCTCGTAGCTCAACATTTTCTATCTTTGGAATAGGTTGATAGTTATAAGCATCTTTTTCTTCAAACACAGCAGCATTTAAGGGCTTTTTGTCAAATGGCAATAAGCGAAAAATTAACCTAAAGCTTTTAGATGAAAGGTATTCTTTAGGAATAATCAGCTTAAAATTGTGGTCCAAGGCATAGGCAATAGCGGCTGCTGTCTGAAAATAACGATTTCCAAGTTCACCTTGATAACGGACTGTAACAAATGGTCGAGATGGTTCCTTTAACTTTGTTAACAATGGATCTTGTATTCCATTTATTATAATTAAAAGAAAAAAAATTAATAAAATAATTAAGTTTTTATTTTTCAACAGATTAAATTTCATAAAAACTATTGTTATTTTATAAGTTTTAAAAAAAATATTATCATGCAATCATTATAGTAGGAAGAAAAAAAATGGGGTAAGGATAAAAACTATGAGAAAACTAACTATCTTATTAATTATCAGTTGTTTTTGTTTTGTTTCCTGTGAGAAAAACTCCTACTCACAAAGTTCATGGTTTCAACAAGGTCAAGATAAATATGTGATCTTAATAGAAGATTACACAAGCATGAACGAGGCACATAGACAAGCTCTTATTAAGGCAACAAAGCTAGCTAAAGAAAAAGGATATCGCTATTTTAATGTACTAAAAAGTAGTAGTATTGATGTCGTTAATAACCAAATGGTTGCTGAAAAAACATTTATAGATGTAAACATAAAGAATGGGTATTTTTCAGAAAAGGATATCAGTCGTCGATATCAAGTTGTAATACGCCTGTATAAAAAAAGACCTTTTTTTACTAGGGTAATAGATACTTGTCGCTATGGAAGATGTCTTAAATTGAAAAATTAGATCATCCCATAGATATGTTAATCAGTTGGAATAAGACCTATTAAGATTCCTGATACTAAGTGTAAAAAGCTGCTTTCAATAGAGGGAAGCTTAAAAAAATAAAGTTTTCCATAAGAAATTATTTTTTTGAAAGGGAATACCAAAAAGGAAGAGCTACCATCATAGATCCTCCGATAATATTGCCTATAGTGGCTGGAATAATATTCCAGAAAAAAGCAACAACCCAACCGGGCTCATTGTCTAAAGCCATAGAAATAGAAAATAATCCCATATTAGCTGGAGTATGTTGAAAATTAGCCGCTATAAAGAGAGACACAGCCAAAAAAATAGGAATAAATTTTCCCGTGATAGTTTTTCCCATCATTCCAAAAAAGGTAGCCATGCCGACTATCCAGTTACCTAAAATCCCAGATAAGACTATTTTTAACCAATTTGATATACCACCCTTTTCGTAATAAGCCACCTTTAACTGGATGAGATCCCTCAAAAGCTCCCTTACGTCGCTTGGATACTCTTGGGCATGATAAATGAACCAGCCCACTAAAATAGCTCCTAAGAAGTTGCCGACCCATGCTTTCAACCATATTTTCAAAGCTCCAGTGATAATTCGGTAAGACGGATTATGTAAAATACTGGCTGGAAGTAATACGTTTGCTTCTGTAAATAGGACACTATGAGTAAGTACAACAAAAAAAAAGCCTGATGAATAACCCAAGCCTTGCATGAGCCTAGCAGCCCCTGGCGATTGAATACCTGCTGCTAAAAGAACGGATAAAAGTGCTCCCATCGATATGAAGCTGCCCCCCATGATAGATAAGATAAATACCTTAGGAGGAGAAATATCATTAATAAATCTCGCTGAATGGTGATACATGGAGCGTATCACATATTCAGGTGAAAGATATGATGGTGGCTGAACTTTCGGCTCGTCTTTCATGGTTACTCTCCCGTAGTTTTATTAATAGGTGAGACTGATTTTATTGTGAATAAGAAATCGAACTTCTTTTAATAAATATTTCTTTTCTATAGAAGAAAGCTTAAGGGAGAACAATGAAGTATCGAACAAAACTTTATATTTCTTTTGCTGGATTAATAGTAATATCAACCCTAATTGCCGTGGGATTGATTTATTTTGAAACTAGAGAATTTTTATTTAATGAGTTAAAAAGCAAAGTTCTGTCTATTTCAGCTACAGCTTCTGCTTTAATTAACGGTGACTCCATAAAAGAAGTAGTGGAAAATGAAGATATATTGTCTCCTTCTTTTCAAACTACTCAAAAGCAGCTCATTAAAACAAGAAATGTTAATCGAAGGCCGGATATATATGTTCAGTATCTTTATACAGTCCATAGAGATCCAAATGATGCATCTAACATTTTAATTGGAGTTGATGCGGATGAAGATCCTAATGCGTTTTTACCTCCTGGAAGAGTATATGAAGAAGGGGTAGAAATCAAAATTGCCGATCATATTGAAGAATATTATGTTCCGGAAAACTTTGTAGAAGAAAGGTGGGGTAAGTTTTTATCTGCCTATACACCTATTTTAGATAAGCAGGGAAACTTCATTGCCTCTATGGTTGTCAATGTTAGGGCAACTGACGTCCTGCGAAAACTGCATTTTTTAGTCTTTTTAGGTACGATTGCTATTGGTATTGCTTTTTTGTTAAGTTTAACTGTAGCTTTTTTCTTGTCGAATCTTATGACAAGGTCTCTTGCAGCATTATGTAGAGATGTTAATATTATCGGAAAAGGAGACTTAGGACATAAATGTCATATACCCGGTGAGGATGAGTTTAGTGAGCTTGGGTTTGCTATTGATCAAATGACAGATGGGCTCAAAGAGCGGGAAAAAATTAAAACCAACTTTGCCAAGTATGTTTCTCATCAGGTTTTAGAGAAGGTATTAGAGTCAAAAGAAGAAATTAAACTAGAGGGAGAAAGGAAGCAAGTGACAATTCTTTTTTCTGACATACCAAAATTTTCTAAGATTGCTGAAGAGCTTTCTCCTGAAGAGGTAGTATCATTTTTAAACGAATACTTTGAGATAATGATTGATATCATTTTAGACAATAATGGCACCATTGATAAATTTATTGGAGAGGGGATAATGGTAGAATATGGGGCTCCTATTGATGACCCGAAACAGGAAGAAAAAGCTGTTTTATCTGCCATTGCTATGCACGAAGCATTAAAAAAATTAAAAGAAAAATGGCGCTCCGAAAATAAACCTGATATTGATATGTGTATTGGTATTCATACTGGTCCTGCGATTGTCGGAAATATTGGAGCTGAGGAGCGAATGGAATATACGGCAATCGGAGATACAGTCAATATCTCAGCTAGGCTTATTGAACAGTGCAAGGTAAAAAACAAGAAGATCATAGTCAGTAAGCAAACCTATCAAAAGTTAGGTTTTCCTTTAAATGCTGAAAAATTAGGCGTTACAATACTACCTGGAAAAGAAATCGAGACTGAAATTTATGCAATTGAGCCTTAAAACAAATGGGAGTTAACAATGAAGAAAATTTTTATTAGGGGGCTTCTTACGGTTGCACCATTAGCAATTACAATAGCTCTTATTGTGTGGTTGTTTACCTTTATTGAAAATGCATTTAGTGGGCCTATTATTGCCATTATTGGGCAGAAATACTACTTTACAGGTCTGAGTGTTCTTTTAGCCTTAGTGCTTACCTTTATGGTCGGCATTGTTATTAATAACTTCATTATTCAAAGGATCTATACTTGGGCTGAAAATCTTCTTAAACATATTCCTTTAGTGAAAACACTTTATAATTCTGTGTCTGACTTAATGGGATTTTTTAAGACAGGAAGCAAAGAAAAACTGGGAAAAGTAGTCATGCTAAATTTTAATGGTTTTAAAATTTTAGGGTTTGTTACGAGAGAAAGCTTTGAGGATTTGTCAGATATGGGCACAAAAGATGAAGTTGCTGTATATATTCCTTTTAGTTATCAGATTGGGGGATATACGTTTATTGTGCCTACCTCACATATTGAGCCTGTTGAAATGACAGTAGATCAAGCTATGCGCTTTGCAATTACAGCAGGTGTTTTAAAAGGCCGTTCCCCAAAAGATAAATCAGAAGTCCATTAGCCTTTTAGATAAGACGTGTCGTTTAAAAGCTCAATTACAGGATTCTTTCTTTCATAGCCTAAAATACTTAAAGAGGCGTTAGATAGAATAAAAAATCTACCTTCTCTAGCACTTAATTGCAGCCAGCAAGCAATTAAAGCTCTAGAAAAGTGCCCATGAGAAAAAAGTAATATATTCCCAGTCAGCCCTTCAATCATCGAAAAAAACTTATAAGCCCTTGTTGTTACCTGCTCTATCGACTCTCCATTGGGAGCTCCATGCGTAAACACAGTCCAGTCAGGGATGGATTTTTTTATTTCATTCGTTGTTTTACCTTCATAGTCGCCATAATTCCACTCCTTAAGCTCGTCTAAAGGCTCTCCTTGAAACCCTGCAAGCTCACATGTGGTACTGGCTCGTAATAGTGGGCTTGTGAAAACTTTTTCAAAATGAGTCCCTTCTAGTCGATGTTTTAAGAGTCTAGCTTGTTGTTTTCCTTCTTCATTTAACGCAATATCAGTAAAACTTGTATGCTGTTTTGTTTGGTTCCATTTTGTTTGTCCATGCCTTGCCAAATATACTTTTTGCATTTTTTCTTTCCTTTATTTTTTCTCTCATAGCACAATAGGTAGCGCTATATAAACAAAAAAATGGAGATTGATATGGCTGAAGTATTAGTAGTTGCTAGTAAAGTAAAAAAATATATCAAGGAAAAGGGTGATATGAGCACATCCGCAACTGCAATTAGTCGATTGTCAGAAATTATTGAGGAAGAGTGCAATAAAGCAATCGAAAGAGCTAAATCAGCTAAAAGAAAAACCGTAATGGATAGAGATTTTGAAGAGTAGGAGAGGATCTTACTTATGAAAAAAACATTATGGTTATTATTTTTTATCATTGGAGTACATATGCAAGCATTTTCTAGCCCCATCGTAAACCTTAAGACAACTCAAGGAGATATTCAAATTAAGCTGGATCCAAAAGTGGCTCCTAAAGCTTGTGAGAATTTTATTAAACTTGTCGAAAAGGGCTATTATAATGGAACTCTTTTTCACCGGGTTATCAAAGATTTTATGATACAAGGTGGTGATCCTTCCGGCATTGGTGTTGGAGGTGAGTCCATTTGGGGAAAATGTTTTGAAGATGAGTGTATAGCCACATGTAGCTTTGACAAGCCAGGTAAGCTAGCTATGGCAAATAAAGGACCAAATACCAATGGTTCTCAATTTTTCATTACAACAGCTAAGACCCCTTGGTTGAATATGCGCCATACTATTTTTGGAGAGGTTACAAAAGGTATGGACATTGTAGAAAAAATAAGCGATGTTGCTACAGATCCTAGAGATCGACCTTTGGAGCCTCAAAAAATAATCAAAGCAACTGTTCTCCGGGAAGATTAATCCCGGAGTTTTTCTAAAGATTGGCTACAGACTTCTCATCTGTTTTTTCACTCTCCTCCTTGCCGAAAAAGGGAAGTATTCCAGGTACCCACTCAGCAGGATCTAGTGATTTCAAAAGATTATCAAGCCCAAACCTTTGGAAGATAGACTTTAGTACAGTGTTGAAAATTGCTTTTTCGATGTCTTTTATAGGAAAGCCTGTTTCATTTGATATATTATAAAACTCTAATTTTTCTAGAGTGGGATATCTAGTTACAGAACCATCCATTTTGGTAACTTGCACGGTCAAGTTTTTTAAGGTAAGCCTTTTAATTAAATATTCCTTTCCATTAGTGTCTTTTTCTTTCTCATCATCACCATTCAGCATATAGCTCCAGTTATTTTCAGTACCCGATTGATTATAAAATTCAATAGCTAAAAGTGAGTTGTCTACTGTTATCCCTTCAATAGTTAACCTTTTTCCTCTCAGCTCCTGTAAAGTTGCATCAACGTCAATCAGTTGACTTTCTAATGCAGTAGCAGTTTTTGATTGAGGGGGATTACCAATGAATAAGTTTCTTACTTTTAAATTATCCTTAGAAAATTCCATCGACTCTATGTTTACCGGAACTCCATTTAACTGCTTTGATATGAAGTAAGCGGTAAGAGAAGTTCTGTAAATCCATGATAAGAAAATAGCTGTCACTAGGACAAAGATAATTATTAATATAACAGCTAAAAACTTTTTCATACTCTTACCTCTCTATTATTGTTTTTAATATCTAAAAAAGAATTTTTTGAGAACAAAATAATTATTCATTAAAAAAATCAGACACGATATTAAAAAGTTAATAGATTAAATAAAGGAAAAGGAAGAATTCATGAAAAAAAAGGTATTTTTTAAGAGTTCTATAGGGATAATTATTTTAATTATTGTGGCATTGATAATTACCCTATGGCTGCTTAAAGCCCCAATTATTGCCTCCTATCTTTCGAATAAACTTGGGGTGAATGTATCGATTGGAAGTATAGATGTATCTAAAACTGGCATGAGTATTCGAAGCTTTAAAATTAATAACCCACTTGGATCTAGAACGAGTACAGCTTTTTCCAGTAAAGACATTCATGTTTCGTATCAATGGAAAGAGTTAACTGCGGATCCCAATGTTATCCAGGAAATTTCTATGGATGATGTTTTTTTAGGTATTGAGTTTTATAATTTAACTGGGTCTCAAAATAATTGGACTAAAATTTTAGAAAATGTGAATCAAGAAAAGTCTAAAGAAGATGATAATGAAGTTATTATAAGAAGACTTATTATTACGAATCTTTCTGTTCAAATCCGAGGAAAAGGATTATTCGAGTCTTGGGAAAAAGTAAAAGATATCGATCGAATTGAGTTTAAAAATGTAAGCAGTAAAAAAGGGTTTCCAACAGGTGAGTTGATTAAAGAGATATTTGACGAGGCTGATATCCAAAAATACTTGAAAGAAGTTTTAAAGCCTCAAAACTGGTTAGAGAAGATCTTTTCAGACTCAACTCGCTACTCAAAAAAAGTGGGATAATGAAGGAAAAACTATAAAAAAGGCATCTTCCTTAAAAGATGCCTTTTTTGAAAGGATAATTATTAGTATCCCATTGGGGAGGAAGCTGCCGGTGTAGCTGCTTCTTCTTTAGCTTCTTCTGTGATAATTGCTTCTGTAGTTAACAGCAATGAAGCAATGGAAGAAGAAAACTGCAATGCACAACGGTCAACTTTTGTTGGGTTTAAAATCCCTTTTTCATACATGTTGCCAAACTCGTCGTTTCTCGCATCATATCCTTCTTCTTTCTTAAGACCCATTACATGCTGAACAATAATAGATCCTTCTTTTCCAGCATTTTCTGCAATTTGTCTTAATGGGTAGCTAAGAGATTTTTTAATAATCTCAGCTCCAATTTTCACATCACCTTCTAAGGTAGCTACTAGCTTTTCTAGAGCTGGAAGAGATCTAAGGAAAGCAGTACCACCGCCTGGTAGAACACCTTCTTCAACCGCTGCTTTAGTTGCTGCTTGAGCATCATCCACACGGTCTTTTTTCTCTTTCATTTCAACTTCAGTAGCAGCACCGACTTTGATTACGGCAACGCCACCAGTCAGCTTAGCAAGTCTTTCTTGTAGCTTTTCTTTATCGTAATCAGAAGTGCTTTCTTGAATTTGTTTTTTAATTAAAGAAGCTCTTTCTTCAATTTTAGATTTCTCACCAGATCCACCTACAATTGTTGTGCTTTCTTTTTTTACGATAATTTTTGAAGCTCTACCAAGCATGTCTAATGTCACATTTTCTAGCTTGATTCCTAAGTCTTCGCTAACAAACTGACCGCCTGTCAGAATAGCAATATCTTGGAGGATTTCTTTTCTTCTATCGCCGAAACCAGGAGCTTTAACAGCACATACTTTAAGGCCAGCTCTTAATCTATTTACCACTAAAGTAGCTAGAGCCTCTCCTTCAATGTCTTCTGCGATGATTAATAAAGGTTTTCCTGTTTCAGCTGCAGCTTGAAGAACAGGTAAAAACTCTTTCATAGAAGAGATTTTTTTCTCATAAAGTAGAATATAAGAATCTTCTAGCTCTGCTTCTAAGGATTCAGGATTAGTTACAAAGTAAGAAGATAAATAACCCCTGTCAAAGTTCATTCCTTCAACTACGTCTAATACTGTCTCAAAGCCTTTTGCTTCTTCGACAGTAATTGTTCCATCTTTACCGACTTTGTCCATTGCTTTAGCAATGATTTCTCCAATTTCATGATCGCCATTTGCTGAAATAGTGGCAACTTGGGCGATTTCTTTAGAGTCTTTAATAGGTTTGCTAAGTGATTTAAGTTCATTAACAACTGTACTCACGGCAAGTTCAATCCCTTTTTTTAATTCCATTGGATTAGCACCTGCAGTCACATTGCGAAGTCCTTCGGTGTAAATAGCTTCAGCTAGAACAGTTGCAGTAGTAGTTCCATCTCCTGCTTTATCTCCTGTTTTGCTGGCCACTTCTTTTACCATTTGAGCTCCCATATTTTCATGTCTGTCATCGAGCTCAATTTCTTTTGCAACAGTCACACCGTCTTTAGTAATTTGTGGAGATCCAAAGGATTTGTCAATTGCAACATTTCTTCCTTTAGGACCTAAAGTGACTTTTACAGCAGAGGCTAAAGTTTTTACCCCTTTTAAGATCTTTTGGCGGGCATCTTCTTTAAATTTAATATCTTTGGCTGCCATAACTTTTTTATCTCCTATTTTCAAAAGGTTAATTATTCAATGATTGCAATAATGTCATCAGCTTTGGCAATGATGTATTCATCATCATCAATTGTAACTTCCTGACCTGCGTATTTATCCATTAAGATTTTGTCGCCAACTTTTACTGGCATAGACTCGAAAGTCCCATCTTCTTTTTTCTTTCCAGGCCCAACAGCGATTACTACGGCAGTTTCCTGCTTTTTTTTCGCTGTATCAGGAATAATAATTCCACCTTTAAGAGTCTCTTCTTGTTCGAGCCTTTGTGCTAACACACGATCTGAAAGAGGCTTAAGAGCTACTTTTTTCTCTGTTTGTGTCATTATAACAACCTCCGGTTTAGTATTTTTTTGTTGATTTTTGTACCTACAACCATATGATAAAAGAGAATTTTTTGCAATAAATTTAGCAAAATAGAGCTAAGATTGCTAATCAAGGTTTTTTTAAGGAAACCTTTGTCTCAAACCCACTCAAAGGGTATATTCAGCTTTTTAACAAAGAATAGGTAAGACTATGGTAAAAGAACGCTCTTTACTCGAGAATGCTCATAAATGGGACGTATCAGCTCTTTATCCATCTTGGGAGAAATGGGAACAAGACCTTAAATCCTTGAAAGATCAAGAAATTTTTAAAAAAATTTCTTCTTTTAAGAGTACGCTGTCTAGTGGAGAAGAGAATTTCAAAAAATTCCTTAATGAATACTTCGAAGTACAAAGGACGCTTGACAAGCTATATACCTACGCTCACTTAAGGCTAGATGAAGATTTAGGGAATGATGAGAGTAAAGAAGCTTTTGGGAAAATTGTGGCAGCAGCTCATGAGTTTCAGTTTGTCACATCTTGGGTTGAGCCTGAGATTATTCAGCTTCCCGATGAGAAATTCCAAGAATACCTCAACGGGACAACTCTCGCTCCTTTTAAGTTTTTTCTTGAAAAAATCCATCGTTTAAAACCTCATACCCTAACTTTAGAGGAAGAAAAGCTTATAGCATTAAGCTCTAAGACATTGGACGCAAATCACAAAACATTTAGTGCGTTCAATGATGCTGACTTGCAGTTTGATCCTATTAAAGATAGTCAGGACAAAGTTCATGAACTTACAAATGGCCTTTATTCTATTTATTTAAGAAATAATGACCGAATCTTGCGAAAAAATGCTTTTGAAAAGCTGCATGAAGGTTATTTCAGTTTTGAAAATACGCTATGTGAGCTTTTACAAGGACAGATGCAAAATCATTTATATTTGAGCCGGGCTAGAAAGTATCCAAGCTGTCTTGAGGCTGCACTTTTTGTTCATAATGTGGATCCCAAGGTGTACCATAATCTTATTTCAAGTACTCATGACAACTTGAGTTTATTGCATAAATATATGGAAGTGAGAAAAAAGCGTTTAAAAGTTGATACACTTCAATTATATGACCTTTATGTCCCTATTGTAGAGGATGTAAAACTTGACTTTACTTATCAAGAAGCCTGCCAGCTTGTAGTGGACTCTGTAGCTCCTTTGGGAAAGGAGTATCAAAATATATTAAGAGAGGGTCTTAATGAAAAAAGATGGGTGGATCCTTTTGAAAATTTAAGAAAAAGATCAGGTGCTTATTCAAGTGGATGTTATGATAGCAATCCATATATTCTCATGAATTTTCATGGAACATTAAATGATGTTTTGACGCTTGCACATGAGGCAGGTCATAGCATGCATTCCTACCTTAGTCGTAAAAACCAGCCTTATCACGATGCTCAATATCCTATTTTTGTAGCTGAGGTAGCTTCTACATTTAATGAACAGCTTTTATTAGATCTAATGCTAAAGCAGACTCAAGATCCAAAAGTAAAAGCCTATTTGCTAAATTATAAAATAGAAGGGATTAGAACGACATTTTTTAGACAGACAATGTTTGCAGAGTTTGAACTGCAGCTTCACACTTTTTGTGAGAAACAAATTCCTTTTACACCTTCTCTTTTAAAAGAGGAATACAAGAAACTGAATCAAAAATATTTTGGACCGACTGTTCATGTTTGTGATGATATATCAATTGAATGGGCTAGGATTCCACATTTTTACTACAATTTTTATGTATATCAGTATGCTACAGGGATCAGCGCTGCTTATGCTCTTTTCAAAAAAGTGAAAGAGTCTGAAAAAAGTAAAAATGACTTTTTAAACTTCTTGTCATCCGGTGGGAAAAAGTTTCCCTTAGATCTTTTAAAGGTTGCTGGAGTAGATATGACAAAAGAAGAGGCTGTTCAATCTATTTTTGCGGAGTTTTCGCAAATGTTATCTGATTTAGACAAACAACAAGTTAATGAGGATTCCTCTCTTTCAATTTCTTAAAAAAGTTTGCTAAAAAATCAAACATATTTTATCAGTGTTGTCTTGGGAGACCTGCGTTGTTTAATTTTAGAAAGAATCAAAATCAGAATCAGACACAAAATACATGTGTAGCAACATTTGTTGTTCTCAATGAAAAGGGTCTACATACAAGGCCCTCAACAGAACTTGTCAAATGTGCTTCGTCATTTCATAGTCATATTCAATTGCATTTCAGGGAATACACTGTTAATGCCAAGTCTCTTTTAGGTATTTTAATGTTAGCGGCAGCTAAAGGATCAAAAATAAGAGTAGAAGCATGCGGAGAAGACGCTTCTTTAGCTGTGGATGCAATTGTTAAGCTTGCTAAGAATAAATTTTTTATCAACTACTAGTTAATAATTTCATAACTGCCATCTGGATGACCTACAATCACTGTATGGGCTACTTTAAAGAAAAACCCTGTATCAACAACTCCAGGAACGCATAAAATTTGAGAGTGAATTTCTTCTGGCTTTTGAGTAAGTGACTTTATCGTTACATCATAAATGTAGTTGTTATTGTCTGTAATGAATAAAGAACCGTCGGTATTTTTTCTCCAAACACCTTTAAACCCTGCTATATTAAGTTTTTTTTCAGTATGAAGATGGCCATACTCGATAATTTCTACAGGAAGAGCTCTTTCACCTAATGTCTTGACCTGTTTAGTTTCATCTATAATAACAATCATTTTTTGACTTGAAGTTGCTAGAATTTTTTCTCTCACATGTGCGCCGCCACCGCCTTTAATCATTTTTTTTTCGGGATCAATTTCATCGGCTCCATCAATGGTAAGGTCAATGTTTGTCACTTCATCAATGTTTTTAACAAGTATATTTCCTTTTTTTGCAAGAGCTTCTGATCTTTTAGAGCTGGATACAGTTTGGATTGTTAAGCCGCTTTTTGTTTTTTTTATTAGCTCTTCAATGAAGAACTCAGAAGTAGATCCACTTCCAAGTCCGATTGTCATATTTGATTTAATAAATTGTAAAGCAGCAGCAGCTGCTGCTTTTTTTGCTTTTTCTTGAGACATAAAAATCAGTCTAGCAAAAAGTAAATTTTTATTTGGTATTAAATTTTATTTTTAATAGTATGCAGCCTACAAAAGAGAGGTGGTTTATGAGTCTAGATAAAGTATCAAGTCCGATTATTGATTCTAATAAATCCATAGGAGAAAAAAGCTCTGTCTCAAAATCCAATAAAGCTTTTGCAGAGGAAAGTCCGGCTATACAAAGATCCCGTAAGAAACTACAAGAAATGTTTGCTTTGCAGGAGTGTCAATTGACTAAAGAGAAAATTGAAGAGGCAAAAGCTAGATTTAGCTTCACATTTGATTTTGATAATAATCAAAACTCCCAAGATCATTCGAGTGATATTGAGCAAAAGATTCAAGATCTTGCTTCTTCAATAATTTAGTATTCTTTAAAAAGGGTTATTCTTTCATGTAAGAACAAAATTCCTAGCTTGTTTTATTACCCCTCTAGAGTTATTTTCTTTAGAAAGGAAGTAACAAAATGAATATTTTAGACATATTGGAAAAAAGGGGACTTTTAGAGCAAACAACAAGTCCTGATCTCAAAAAAATTCTTCAAAATCCGACAAAATTTTATATAGGTTTTGATCCCACAGCTGACGCTTTGCATCTAGGTAATTTAGTTGGAATAATTGTATTAAGATGGTTCCAAAAATGTGGTCATATTCCTTTTGCGTTAATTGGAGGAGCAACGGCGCGTATTGGAGATCCTTCAGGTAAAAGTTCAGAAAGACCTCTTTTACAAGATGAGGATATTAAAAGAAATGTAAGGAAAATCTCTGAGTTTTTTAGAAATCTTTTACGAGAGCATCCTCCTAGCATTTTAAACAACGATGATTGGTTTCAGGAAATGACAGTTATCGATTTTTTAAGAAAAATTGGTAAACATTTTAGATTGGGACCGATGCTTTCTAAAGAAAGCGTTAAAAGCAGAGTAAATTCAAATGAAGGGATGAGCTTTACGGAGTTTACTTATCAAGTTTTGCAAGGATATGATTTTTATTACTTATACAATCAGCAAAATGTAATTCTCCAAGTAGGTGGAAGTGATCAATGGGGGAATATTACAGCAGGAATTGATTTGGCTAAGAAATTAGATCAGAAAACACTATATGGAGTCACATTTCCTCTTCTTGTGCAATCTGATGGTAAAAAATTTGGTAAGTCTGAAAAAGGAGCTATTTGGTTGTCAGAGCATAAACTCTCTGCTTTTGATTTTTATCAATACCTTTATCGTGTAAGTGACGCTGATGTTATACGTCTTATGAAAGTACTTACCTTTATGGAGCTAGATGAAATAGATTCGATAGAGAAAAAAATGAAGCTGCCCGACTATATTCCTAACTCAGCTCAAAAAAGGCTGGCATCAGAAGTTACCCGTTTTATTCATGGAGAAGAAAATCTTCTTACAGCTCAGAAAATAACAGAGAAAATGTATTCACAAAAATCAAGTGAACCTCTTACGAAAGAAGTGCTTGAGCAAATAGCTAAAGACCTGCCTCCTGTAGTTTTTAATCTTGATAATATCGTGTCCAAAAAATATACGGAGCTAGCAGTTGAGACCGGGCTCTGCTCTTCCAAGTCGGAGGCTGTGCGGTTAATAAAAAGTGGCGGAGCTTATTTAAATAATAAACGTATCAATGAAATTGATTTTAAAATTAGTGAAGAAGATTTAGTTGACGGTGCTTTTTTACTGCTTGGCTCAGGTAAGAAAAAAAAATTACTCCTGGAAGTTAAGCCTTAAAAAATCTCTTCTTGCATTGAAAATAAACTACTTGTATGAAAAACCTTAAGTTCACACAATGACGTTAATAAACGAGGTAACAAGGAGAGCGGTATGGCTACGGTCACAAAAAAGAAATTAATTCAAAAAATTTCTCAAGCCAGGGGACTACACCCTAATGATGTAAGGAATGTTATTCAAGCTTTCTTAGATGAAATGACAGACTCTTTAACTCAGGGAGATCGTTTAGAGTTTAGAGATTTTGGTGTTTTTGAAGTAGTCGAGAGGAAACAAAAAATTGGTCGAAATCCTAAAAATGCTGATGTGCCGATTATTATTCCTGCAAGAAAAGCTGTTAAGTTTACGCCTGGCAAAAAAATGAAACAGCAAATTGAAAGTGATTTAAGAGCACCTGCTGAAGCACAATGAAAGATGAAATTACTTCTTTTTTTTCAAAGAAGTTAAGACATACTTTTGATTCTAACACTTGGGAAAGTCTTTTTTTATTCTATGTTGATAAAAAGGTCTTTCCTAAGCAACAAATAACTAATTTTATTGAATCTGAGTTTGCGTCTATCGAGAAAACCCCTATTTTATATTATCAACAATTGAAAAAACTTTGTTCACTTTTGATATTTACAAGAGGGTTTCCTTATTCCTATGATGACCTTTTTGAGGGTTTGGTAAAGCGGATATTAGAAAAAAAATTTCCCCCTTCATTTCAGCCTATTTACGCCCTTCAAAGCCTTATTAGCTATCATTACTATTTGCAAGCAGATAAGTTTGACCCCGTTTTACATAACAGTGGTATGAGCTACTTCAATATTGAAGGAGGAATGTCAGATTTACTGATGCCAAATATTAAACACAATTATGAGTTAATTATTTTTTGGGTGATTTTAGGGGTTTTAAAAAATGATCAAAATCTTTTAGAAAAAAGCCAAAAGTTATTTCAGTGGCAAAAAAGGTGTCTAGATAAAAGTGGAAATCCCATTAAAAGTATTTGGAGTTCACCTTATAATTTGCAAGATGATTCGGCCCTTTTACTACATCAGTTAGTATCGGGGCATATCCATGAAATAGATCAGCTTTCATTTTCTTATTTTCCTTATTTTGAAATAGCCATTTCTTTGTGGTTTTTAGAAGTTCGCTCAAATTTTTCCAAAGGTGATTTGTTTAACCAATCATTTAATTTGGAAGAAGATCCTGCTAGTGTATTTATTGATCAAAATGGGCTTAAAGGGCTTATGACTCTCCGTGGAGTGAATAGCGGTTTTGGATATATGGAAAAAGATGATTTTGCGATAGTAAGTTTCGGCCCTGAGTTATTGCCGACCAAAGAAAAAAGGGGGTATGGTATATACAGAGCTTGCCCTCTTAAGAGGAATGGCTTTGATAATATTATTAAAAGCGATTCTTATATCCGTGGTTGGGCTCCTTTAAGTTGCTTTGATCAAAATAGCGGCAGCACAGCGTACCCTTCAGATGTATATATTGAATTTGAGGGCAAGTTTGATTTAAATAAATTTGTGTTAAATTTTAATTTTTATAATCTTGGAAAAAGTCAAACAATTGGGTTTAGTTTTTTTACAAAGGCAAGTTCTTGTGAAGTTGTTGATGTAGATTTTTTAAAATCTAGTGATAGTCAAAAAATTTGTAGTAAATCAAATAAAATATTTTTTTACTCAAGTTGTCAAAAAATATTATTTCAAACAAAAAATTTTACTAACTTAATAGTTTCTCCTAAAAATAAATATTGGAATGAAAACTTTCATTTAACTTATTTTATAAAAGGGGATAATCCTACACTTAATGTAGAAATAGTATTATAACTTTATAAGTTAATAATTATAAAAATAATTATATTTTAATCTAAAGGTCAAACTTGCAAAAAAAAACCTTATTGAAGGATAATTACCTATTACTTCCCAATTAGGAGGCTATAATTGTCTAGAGGAAAATTTATTCTTTTTGGTGCGCTTGCTCTATTTTCTATTATCGGTATTGCATCTATGTTTAAGGGTTCAAAAAAAGATTCTACAACTACCAAGGTACTACCAAAGCAGATAGAGGAAATCCCCATAGCTAATATCAAAGAAGAAACTCCTGTATTAAGTTTTGAAAAACCAGAGCCGATAAAGCTTTCCACTCCAAAAGAACAATTGTCTGAAGTGGATAGAATTGGCAGGCTTTTTAGCTTAGATTCATCTAAGCTTCCTATTGTTGAGACGATTACTTATTCTAGCAGAGTTCCTTGGTTGCAAGGCCGTCCTGCTTGGATTGCTGACTATGCATCTCATTATGCAACTTCAAGGCACTTTATTGCTCGCAGCTTAAATCACAAGCCTGATTATTTTACTCAGACAGTATCTCCTGGTGATCGCTTCAATGTTTTGAGAAAAGATTTAAATTTAGAGTTCTATCTTCTTATCGATCTTTCCAAATGTAAAATGTGGTTTTACTGCCTTGATAAAGATGCTGGAGAAAGAGTGCTGCTAAAGACATATAAGGTAGGACTTGGCCGCAAAGATCAAACCAAACCCTCAGGATTTTTAACACCCACAGGAAAGTATTTATTAGGAAGTAAGATTGCCATATATAAAGAGGGGACAAAAGGATATTTTCACGATAAAAAAGTAGAAATGCTTCAAATTTTTGGCACAAGATGGATCCCATTTGAGAAAGAGCTTGAGAACTGTTCTGAAAGAGCTAAAGGTTTTGGCATCCATGGTTCTCCTTGGGCTCGTGATGAAAAGACTGATTCTTTGCTAGAAGATAGATCTCATATTAGTAAGTATGACAGTGATGGGTGCATTAGGCTGAATTCTGAAGATATAGAAGAGTTATTTTCTATTATTATTACAAGACCTACTACTGTCGAACTTGTAAATGATTTTCAGGATGCTAAGCCTCCTTTTGAAGAAAAAGACAATTTTTCAACTAAGTCAGTTACTGAGGTTAGATCATGAAAAGATCCTCATCTATTGCACTACTTCCTCATGAAAAAGAGATTAGCGAACACGAAGAAACTATTGAGCTCGTAAAGGAAAAAAATGAAGCGAGTGAACTTTGGTCTCAAAATGAAATAGCTAAGATGGAAAAGAAAGTTGAAAAATTAAAACAAAATGTCTACGCGAATTTGCAACCATGGGATAGAGTTTCCATTTGCAGACATCCTTCTAGACCACATACAATTGACTATATTCAAAATCTATGTGACGAATTTATTGAAGTTTTTGGTGACCGTTCATTTAGAGATGATCCTTCTATTATTGCAGGGTTTGCTAAGATTGGCGGACAAAGATTTATGCTAATTGGTCAAGAAAAAGGAAAAGACACTGAAAGCCGCCTTTTTAGAAACTTTGGGATGCCCCATCCTGAAGGGTATAGAAAAGCACTTCGTTGTATGCAGCTTGCTGCTAAGTTTAATATACCTGTTATAACTTTGTTAGATACTCCAGGGGCTTTTCCGGGTTTAAGTGCTGAGGAAAGAGGACAAGGGTATGCTATTGCAAAAAATCTGCTTGAGATGGCTAGACTACCGGTTCCTGTTATTGTATTGTTAATTGGTGAAGGTTGCTCCGGTGGAGCTTTAGGTATGGGAATAGGAGATGTTATTGGCATGCTTGAGCATTCCTATTACTCTGTTATTTCCCCAGAAGGATGTGCTTCCATTTTATGGAAAGACTCTAAGAAAAATTCTCAGGCAGCTTCTGCGTTGAAACTTTTGGCAGAAGATCTTATTGAGTTAAATATTATTGATGAAATGATACCAGAGCCTATGGGCGGTGGTCATCATGACCCTGATTCAGTATACCAAAGTGTTAAAAGCTTTATTTTAAAACATGTTGAATTGTTGAAAAATATTCCTATTCCAGATTTACTGGAAGCACGCTTTATGAAATTCCGCAAAATGGGAAAATTTACAATTCAAGATGAAGCTCTTACTTCAAGCAGCAATACGCAATCGTAAGCATTTAACATTAGCTATACTTACATTATTTGCTCTATTATTTTTAACATTTTCTAATCAATTAGAGATGTTTTCGTTAGGAATAATAACGAATAGAGGAACTGATAATCCTATTATCGAAAAGTTTTCTTTCAATTTTGACCTTGAGAAAAACATTTCGATATTCATAGGATTTTTAGTAATTGTAGCTTGTTTTAAAGCTTTTGCGTTATTCATAGCAAGATACATGACGCAAGTTCTATCGATAAGGATAACTAGAGACTTGCGCGAACAGTTCTTTCAGCATATTCAATCCTTACCTTTAAGTTTTTACAATGAATTTAACTTGGGAAGTTTGACATCGAGAGCAGTTGGAGATGCGGGGCAAATTGCTTCCTCATTGAACTCCATGTTAATTAACTATCTACAAACTCCTTTTACTATTGTATCTTCCCTGCTAGTTTGTTTTGGTATTTCTTGGCAGTTATCTCTAATCATTTTTCTGGGTGTTCCCCTTATCATTTTTCCCATCATTTTTTTTACTAAAAAAATAAAAAAGGTAACTAGGCAGCTGCAAAAGAACCAAGAACGATTTACTTCAGTGCTGCTAGATTTTTTATCAGGTATTCATACTGTAAAAATTTACTCGATGGAGCAGTTTTCTTTTCGAAAATATAAAGAACAAAATGATCAAATGGCAAAGCTTGAAATGAAGAATGCAAAATACAGCCTGCTAACAAGGCCTGTTTTGCACACTGTAACTACAACATGCTTAGTGACCGTTTTATTATTTGGGCTTTACACATTGAAAATGACGGTGTCTCAATTAATCACATTTTGTGGAATGTTATACTTATTCTATGAGCCTGTTAAAAAGTTTGCTGAAGAAAACACTAATGTTCAAAAAGGTGCTATTGCAGCAGAAAGAATGTTTGAAGTATTAAACTTAGAGCCTAAAATCTTTGATAGGGACGGAGCCAGACCTTTGGAAACTTTCGAAAACCAAATAGAATTTAAAAATGTTTGGTTTAAGTATTCTGATGCTTGGGTGTTAAAAGATTTAAGTTTCACTATTAAAAAAGGAGAGACGGTGGCAATTGTTGGTCCCACAGGAGCTGGTAAATCTACGATTGTACAACTTCTTCCAAGGCTATATGATATTCAAAAAGGCGATATTTTAATCGATGAATGTCCACTCAAAGAATTTACGCAAAAATCCTTAAGAGACCAAATGGCATTCGTACCCCAAAAACCTTTTTTATTTTTTGACACAGTGGCTGAAAATATTGCCTTTGGAAACAGTTTTTCCTTAGCTGACGTGCAAGCTGCAGCTAAAATGGCTCATGCTCATGAGTTTATAGAACAACTTCCAGATAAGTATGGTACTTTGCTTGCTGAAACAGGTAAGAATTTATCTGGAGGTCAGCAGCAAAGACTTGCAATTGCAAGAGCTCTTATGAAAAAAGTTCCTTTTTTAATTATGGATGAAGCTACTTCTTCTTTGGATGCCGTAAGTGAGAACAAGATTAAACTTGCGATTGAACAGCTTCACGGAAAAGTAACACAAATTATTATTGCTCATAGACTTTCAACGATTGAACATGCCGATAAGATTATATATTTAGATCAAGGAGTAAAATTGGCTGAAGGCACAAAAGATGAGCTTCTTAAAAACTGCCCTGCATTTAAAGTGATGTGGGATACTTTTCATAAAATTAAACAGACAGAGCAAGCTCCTCAAACAATATAATTTCTTTAATTAATATTATTAATTCGAGATAATGAACCTAAGGGGGGGGTAATTATGCGTAAGCGTACATTTAGTGATTTTTCTCCTGAAAAATTCCGTCGACTAAATGACGATTTGGACAAACTTGCTGAAATGATCAAGCATTTATCGGATGATCCTAAAAACCAGTATATTAAACCTGAAATAGTCAATATTTTGCAGGAAATGCATCAAATGGCACAAAAAATAGGAGGAAGGGTAGCTGATCACGTAAATGACTTGCGCATCGACATTAACTTATTTATAGAAAACCCCGATAATTTAAGTGTGATTCCTAAAATTTTCCAAGATTTTCAATTGCTTAAAAATGCTATAAGGAGTTTTTAAATGGGTTTAGAAGAAAGAAAAAAAGGGCAGGCTCCTCGAAAACCCCGAGATTTTCAGGACGAGTTAGAGGAAGCTATTTTAAGATTTAAAGCGGCTTTTGAGCTTTTGCAGCAGGCATCTTTAGCTTCCGATTCTGAGCATCTTTTAAGTGTTATGCAGAAAGAACTTAATCTTATGGATAAACTAGCTACAGCAATTGAGAGAAAAGGTATTAGAAAATGGGAGCAAAAACTTTCTAAAGATGCTCAAGTATTTATTTCAGACCAAAATAGAGAAAATTTTGAAATTCTCCAACAGGATATAGCTACTTTATCGGAAGCTAATCGAAGGCCTAGAAAATAGGTTTTTATTAGCTTTTGAAAAAATTTCTTGCAATTGCTGAGATTTTTCCTAAAAGAGTATTGTCCTCTGCAGGTCTTGCTGAAGAGTGGGTAACTGAGTGCTTCCAACTCTCAGAAATTTTCCAAACACCTAAGATATCAACTTGTTGATGCGGGCCAGCCTTAAAATATATAGTTTTGTAATAGGGGTGAATAGAGGGCGATTTTTTTGAAGATACCAAAACTAAGACTGAATCATCTCTTGTTCCTTGAAAGCGGGCAGCATAGGATTGGAAAGGGGAAATAAAAATGTCTTTATCTTGATTATCAAACTTGCCTTGAAGTATTTGATCCCTTATGGAAGAGAGTCGGGTTGAGTGATATCCAATAAATCCAGGGTAGGCATTCCAATTGGGGTTTTTGTATAGACATTCGCCTTTTATGGGTGGGTGGTTAATCCTGCTTTTAAAAGCTTGATAGAATGGTTTGAAACTAATCATAGTATCTCCTAATAATGGTAAATAATTAAATCATATTAAGTTTTTACTTACAATGAGTTTACTGTCAAATCAATAGATATTTAAATCTTTTTATATTCCCTATTTTCTTTAATTAAATATAAGCTGCTTAAAATAAGATATTTACATTTTCATAAAAGGGGTTACTTTAAATTAAATTAGTAACGTTAATTAAAATTTTTATTGACTTTTATATTTTTATATAGTAAAATCTTTATTACTTGATAATAATCATGGAGGAATAAAATGAGTATAATTACAGCAATTAAATCAGGCTTTAAAGCTGGTGTTTCTAGTTGGAGAGCCACAGGAAGAATGCCTAGTCCATTTGGGCAAGCAATAAGAAATATAGTGTTACTTGATGGTAAAGGAATTAAGAATCCAATGCATGGATGGCATGCAACTTCATTGTCGAGAATTCAAGAAGCTATTAAAAATGGTGGCTTTGCACCGGGACCAGATTTATTTTTTGCTTTCAATCCAGAAGATGCTGCCCACTTCGCAAAAGGCGATAGTGGTAAAGTAGTAATGTTGAAAGTAGTAGGTGAAATGGATGATGTTGATAGAAACGAATTCGAGCATTGCTATTTTAGAAGCGGCAGAAAAGGTCTGGTACATATTGTAGAAGCATATGAAATGTCAAGCGAATTCAAAAATCACAGATTACCGCCTTTGTCTTCAAGATTTCAAGCAGCTACTAGCATTTTTTGGGAAACAATTAAAAGTACTGTAAATAGTCAGTAATTTTGATTGTATTTTTCAATGAAAAAATTCCCAGGATTTTCCTGGGAATTTTTTTTATTCTTTAAGAAAGATCTCTATTTGGGTGTAAAGGTTCAAAGCCAGCTGCTTTTATTTTATGGTTAGAAACTCTTTTATTTCCCGATCTATAAGCTTTAAGTTTTGGATCCCAACTTACTTTTTTTAAATTGTGTTGATGAGAAATTTCATCATATAATTCTTTTCTCGTTGGATGATCATCATCTGCTAAATTAAAAGTCCCCTCTAAATTATGTCTAATGGCGTAATCCATTGCTTTTACAATATCATCCTTGTGGATCATATTAGTGTAGTTTTTTCCATTTCCAGGAAGAACGCCTTCTTGGTATTTTTTAATTCGAGCAGATAATTCTCTATCAGGTCCATAGATCTCAGATAATCTAAAAATAAGGACTTTCCAGCCATAGTCTTTTAAGGACCTAAAAACGCTTTCCGTTTCAATGAGGATTTTTCCTTGATCAGTATCATTATTTAAAGGTGAAATTTCATCGACCCAATGACCATTGTGCTCTCCATACACAAAAGTAGAGCTGGTGTAGATTAAAGTTTTAGGGGTAGTATTTTTCGCGCATTTCTTTATAGTTCGTGAGGTTTTTAGGTAAGCATTTTCATAATCGGAAGGATTATCAGCAGCTATTGTTACAATGATAATGTCATTGTTGTTAATCAAGTCACATATAGCTTTTTCATCGTTTGAGTGTAATAACTGAATATTCTGAAATTGCTTTTTCAGCTTTTTAGCCTTGTCAGGGGAACGGGTAGTTCCCGTAACATAATATCCTTGCTGTTTAAAATTCTCTGCGACAAAAGAACCGAGATATCCACAGCCTAAAATAGCAACTTTTAGCATGAAAGCACCCCTAGTTTTTGAAAGCTTTCTTTTAATGAACTATTTTCTCGCTTTTCGAAAACGCCGTTTTTATTGAGCCACTCAATATAATCTTTAGGAATATCTTTTAAGGGCTTGCCTTGGTATTTCCCAAAAGGCATCTTGTCTTGCGTAGCTTCTTGCAAAAGCTTATAGACTTGCTCTATGGAAAGATCATCAGTCATTCTAGAAAAAACCCTATGCAAGACCATTACGTCGTCAAGGGCTCTGTGAGCTTGGTTGGCTTCTATTTCATATGCTTCCCTTAAAAATTGAAGTGCGTGTCTGGGAAGATCTGGTCTATATCTTCTTGCCCATTTAAGTGAGTCTACAAACTTCCAGTCGGGAAAGGAAGTATTATGCCTTTCAAATTCAGTTTTTAAAAAATGTATGTCAAAAGCATCATTGTTATGTGCTATTAAAATAACATCTCCATCTAAAAATTCTAAAAGCTCAGGAATGATTTGGTCAAATGTAGGAGCATCTTTAACCATTTCATCTGTAATATTGTGAATGGCTGTTGATTCTTCGGGGATAGGTCTTTTAGGGTTTATTAATGTCTGATAACTTTTATCTAAGGTGGCATCATAAGCTGCAAACTCAATGATATGGTCTTTTTCAAACTTTACCCCAGTAGTCTCTGTATCGTAGTAGACTGCTCTATATGCCATTGTTGAAATCCTTTTTTTTGGGAACAATCAAAAATTATTTGGGAATTTTTAGCAATTTCTTTTACTTCAAAAATATGGTAATACAATGTAAGATATCTGTAATATTATTTATTTCTAAGGACAATGAGAAAAGTTTTAAAACTTTGTTTTTTCATAAACTTGACTATATTGCCAGGTTGTTTCCAAGTGTACAATGATGATGAAGATCTTAGAACTGTACCAACAACAAACAATCCTAATATAGTCCCTAATCATTCTACTGCTTTTATGCCCAATACATATTAAAAGCAAGATGATTGATTTTTTAATTGATAGTCGGTAGAATCAAGCTTGGGGCTGTCTGAATATACATAGGTTAAATATGACTGATACAGAATATCATTTTTACTCCAGCGATCCTAAAAAAGTTATAAAGGAATTAGGCGCTGATATTTTAAGAGAAGATTTAAACAAAATGCTCTTAATCAGAAACTTTGAAGCTAGAGCAGAGTCTGCATACCAACAGGGGAAAATAGGCGGGTTTTTTCATTCTTACAGTGGTCAGGAAGCTATTCAGACTGCCTGCATAAGAGCTATGGGAGTAAAAAACTGGTATATTGCTACTTATCGCTGCCATGCTCTTGCTCTTCTCTTAGGGGCGGGTGCTGATGAGATAATGGCAGAGTTCTATGGGAAAGTTACGGGTAACGCTATGGGTAGAGGGGGGTCAATGCACCTCTATACTGATCGGTTACTTGGTGGCTTTGCTATTGTAGGTGGACACACGCCTATAGCTACTGGTGCTGCGTTTTCATTAGAATACCTTGGGAAAAAGGATGAGGTTGCTCTTTGCTTTTTAGGAGAAGGAGCTGTGGCTCAAGGTGCTTTTCATGAATCACTAAACATGGCATCTCTTTGGAATTTACCGTGTATTTATGTTATTGAAAACAATCAATGGGGTATGGGAACTGCTGTAAGTAGGGCTATTTGTATACAACCTATAGCTGAAAAAATGGCATCTTCCTACAACATGAAATCATACACATTAGATGGTATGGATTATACAAATACCTATGCAGCCTTTAAGCATATTCATGAAGAGACCTTGCAAACTCGAAGACCCGTGTTGGTAGAAGCTGTCACACAAAGATTCAAAGGTCATTCTATTTCTGATCCTGGATTTTACAGAACAAAAGAAGAGCTTGAAAAAGCTAAGCAAAGGGATCCAATTGTTTTGTTAAAAAACTATCTTATTGAAAGCAATATGCTTACAGAAGATGAGTTTAAGGAAATGAATAAACAAAATATTGAGATAGTAAAAAAATCGATGGAATATGCAGAGAAAAGCCCTGCTCCCGACCCACTAACCTTAGAAGAGGGAGTTTTTGCCCCCGAAGATGAAAATATTATGGGGTACTGATATGAAAGAAATTGAAATGAGAGAAGCCCTTCGCCAAGCTATAGACGAAGAAATGCAAAGAGATGCAACTGTTTTTATTATGGGGGAAGAGGTAGCAGAATATAATGGTGCTTATAAAGTAACCAAAGGAATGCTTGACAAATGGGGAGCTAAACGAGTTATAGATACCCCCATTGCGGAAAATGGCTTTGCAGGAATAGCAATTGGAGCTGCCATGACGGGCTTAAGGCCTATTGTTGAATTTATGAGCTGGAACTTTTCTTTTGTCGCAGCGGATCAGATTATTTCTAATGCTTGCAAAATCCACTATATGTCTGGTGGAAGATTTAAAGTCCCTATTGTGTTTAGAGGACCTAATGGAGCCGCAGCTCAGGTCTCTTGTCAGCATTCTCACTGCGTAGAGGCAATTTATGGAAATCTTCCAGGCTTGATCATAATATCTCCTAGCAATCCTTATGATGCTAAAGGTCTATTAAAATCTGCCATACGTTCAAATAATCCTGTTTTATTTTTAGAAAATGAACTGGACTATGGAGACAAGATGGAAATTCCTGAAAAAGAGTATCTTGTCCCTATAGGGAAAGCTAAAGTTATCAGGGAAGGTAAACATGTAACTTTAGTTTCTTATAGTAGGATGCTGAAGAAATGTATGGCTGCAGCTGAAGAGTTGAAGAAGAAAGGAATTGAAGTTGAAGTTATCGATATAAGAACTATTAAACCTCTTGATATTGCAACCATTTGCCAATCTGTGAAAAAAACTAATCATTGTCTCGTTGTGGAAGAAGGGCATATTTTTTCGGGCATCGCCGCGGAAATTGGATTTCAAATAATAGAACATTGTTTTGATTATTTAGATGCTCCCTTGGTAAGATTATGCCAAAAAGAAACTCCACTTCCTTATGCGAAGAATATGGAAGCTGAGACAACTCCCACAAAAGAAAGAATTGTAGAAGCATTAACAAAGCTAGTAGGATAAAGTCATGCCATTTACAGTAACAATGCCCAAATTATCACCTACCATGGAAGAAGGTACCATAGCTAAATGGCATGCCAAAGAAGGAGATAAGGTAGAAGCAGGAAGTCTTCTTATAGAAGTTACTACAGATAAAGCTACAGTTGAACATAACGCTTTAGATGAAGGTTATTTAAGGAAGATTATAGTTGCTGAAGGAGACACAGCGAAAGTCAATCAGCCTATTGCTATTTTTACAGAAACGGCAGACGAGAGCATTGAGGATGTAAAGTTAGAGCCTGAAGAGAAAAAAGAAGAAAAGCCCGATGAAGAAGAGAAAGGCGCTGAAGAGATAAGAGAACAAAAGCCTAAGGAAAAAGAACCTACTAAGCCAGCTATGGCACAACCTTCATTTATTCCGTATCCTCCTGTCGAAAATTACGAGTTTAAACTTCCAAGCGACTTTACTCCAAAAGCTAAAGCAACTCCTTTAGCCAAAAAGATTGCTAGAGAAAAGGGTCTAGATTTATCAAGCGTTAAAGGAAGTGGTCCTAATGAGCGGATAACCAGCAAAGACTTGGATTTAGCTCAACCGCAAAAAAATGCTGGATTCTTACCTAGAAAAAAGCCTTCTATTGCTCCAGGCAGCTATACTGAAGAGCCTTTAACCCCTATGAGAAAAGCAATTGGCACAAGGTTGCAGCAGTCTAAAACTTTTATTCCTCATTTTTATGTAGGGCAAGAAGTTAATGTTGATGCTTTAATTAATCTTAGAGAACAGCTAAAAAATTTAGATATAAAAGTTACTTTTAATGATTTTGTGATCAAAGCTGTAGCTTTAGCTCTTAAAGAACATCCACATGTAAATACTGGCTTTAATTCTGAAACCCAGTCAATTATCCATTTTGAAACTATTGACATTTCCGTTGCTGTCACCATTGAAGGAGGGCTTATCACTCCAATTATAAGACATGCTGACTACAAGAACTTAGGGGAAATCTCACAAGAAGTTAAAAGTCTTGCTAAAAAGGCTAAAGACAATAAGCTACAGCCACATGAGTTTCAAGGTGGCTCATTTACTATATCTAACTTAGGTATGTTTGGAGTCTCAGACTTTGTAGCTGTGATCAATCCGCCTCAGGCAGCAATTCTAGCAATTGGCGGCATTGAGAAAAAACCAGTAGTCAAAGAAAATCAAATTGTTATTTCAAATACTATGTTCATTACTTTATCTGTAGATCATAGGGTTGTAGATGGGGCGGATGCTGCTCAGTTTATTAAAACAGTGCAAAAATATTTAGAAAATCCAGCAGGTCTAATCTTATAGCCACTTCTTTCTAATGAAGACAAGTACTGAAATTAAAGAAAGAATAATAACAAAGTTTATAATGATCAAAAAGGCGAAAGGATCCTTTTCTAAGGGGAGTTCTACGTTCATCCCATAAACAGATGATATGATAGTTGGGATGGTAAATATAATCGTTATTGCTGTTAGTCGTTTAATTGTCTTGTTTACATCATTCGTAAAAAGAATTTGGTAAGAGTCCCTTAAAGATCGAATGCTCTTTACATTCACCCTACATAGATCCTCAGACTGTTTTATTGCGATAGAAAGGTCTTGTAAAAGGTCATAGTCTTTTTCATATAATTTCACAAATCTTCCACTAGAAATCGCTTCTAGCAAGTTTCTCATTGGAACCAAAGAGGTAAGAAATTGATTCAAAATTTCCTCATTCTTTGTCAAAATCACGATGGCGTCACTATCGATATTTACCATTTCTTTTTCTTGCTCTATAACAGCATATCTAACTTTTTTTATATTGGAAGTGTAGTCCTGTGTGATCTTCAGTAAAATGCTGAACAGAAGTTTAGATTTTTGCGTAGTTGCAATAGGCATATTAGAAGACAAAATATTGTTAATGACTTCTGATTTGTGCGGGCAAATTGTAACGACAAAAGCACTTGTTAAAATTATTGTTAAGGTTGAGGTATATAACCCTTGCTCTAACTCGGAAGGGTGGCGCGTATAAATTAAGATATTTTCCTGGTCTTGCTCTATCCTTGGGATCTCATAAATATCAAGGCTGTCTCTTAAATCTTCATAATCTAGGTTAATGAACTTTTTAATCTGGTTCAAATCTTCTTTTGTGGCATCACTAATGTGAATCCAGCTTCCAGGTTTAAACTCTTTAATGCTTTTAAAAGATGAGTCGCGAATTGATTTAAAGAATACTTCAATCATAGACTAAAATGCCTTGTCAATAATTTTTATAAATACTTTTAAAATTGTAGGATGTAAAGGGTTTTTTATGAGTTGGGTGGAGTAAAAATGTCTAATTGCTTTTCTATTACTTTAATCTTTTCTTCTAAGTATTTAATGTGTTGTACATATTTTTCTAATTTTCTGATATGAACTTGCTGTCGGTTATATTCATGAATGTCAATAGCAGGGCTTCCTCTATATTTACCCGGTTTTTTTAGGGATTTACTTACACCACCTCGGGTAGCTATCATAACCATATCAGTTATCTCAACGTGTCCTAAAATGCCTACTTGGCCTCCTAGCATAACATGCTTTCCAGTTTTTGCAGAACCTGCAACTCCTGATTGCGCTGAAATAATATTAGACTCTCCAATTTCAGAGTTGTGAGCTATTTGGACTAAATTATCAATTTTAGTTCCTTTTCTAATAATAGTTGCTTTAAACCTAGCCCTATCAACTGTTGAGTTTGCTCCAATTTCTACGTCATCTTCAATGATGACAATTCCTAATTGTTCTAACTTTATGTGATTGCCGGACTTATCAGGTATATAACCAAAGCCACAAGAGCCAATAATGGCTCCAGGCTGTAAAATAACATTATTACCGATCTTGCAAGCTTCTCTAATAACACTATTAGCATAAAAGCAACAGTTGCTTCCGACAGTTGTACTACATCCAATATAACAGCCGGCACCGACTACAGTGTTGTCACCCAATATTACATCTTGGTCTATCACTGCATGGGGTGCAATAGTTACATTATTTCCGATTTTAGCAGTAGGGTGTATTACAGCCGAAGGGTGAATATCCCGAAACCCCAGCTTTTCTTTCTTTAATAAAAGAATTTCAGCAATTTTTTGAAAAGTTGCTGATGGATCGTCGGAAATTAAAAAGTTTTTTCCTTCAACAGCTATTGCTTTTGCATTGATGCAAATCACTCCCGCTTTTGATTGCTTCATAGCTTCTTCATATCTAGGATTTGCAAGAAAAGAAGCTTCTGAAGAGCTAGCAGAATCTAAAGTGTTAACGCCAATAATAATATGGTCTTTGTTTCCTAAATAACTAGAATTAGTAAGCTTTGCAAGCTCTTCGATAGTAAAGTTTGTCATACACTATTTTTGATTAGATAAAGATGGAGTCTCGCTGTTTTCCGAAAGTTTTCTTTGTTTTTGATCATTTGCGAAATCGTTGTCCATCTCTTTAATAACTAAATCAGTTACTTCTAAATCAGGATTAAAATAAAAACAAGCCTCTTTATTCATGACAAAAGCTAAATTTTTTCTTTTAGCTAACCTTTCAGCAGCTCGTGCAATATTTTGATTCATTTTCTGCATTAATTGATAGTTAGCTTGATTTAAAACTTGGTAAAATTGATTTTGATATCTTGCATAATCTTCTTGTAAAGCTTGGAATTTAGAACGTAATTCCTCTTCAGCTTTAGGCGATAGACTATCCATGTAGTCATTGTCTTCAAATTTTCCAGTTATATCCTTCAATTCTTTTTCAGTCTCTTCCATCATAGAAGTCATTTGCTTTCTAATGTACTCAAGATTTTGCTGCTCTTGCTTGCCATACTCTGAGTCTGTAATGCATGATGCGAAGTTTACAACAGCGACTTGCTTAGATGTTTCACCAGAAAATAAAGTACTTGTCAGTCCAATTGATGATACAAGTAAAAATAAAATTTTTTTTGTTTTCATTGATAGCTCCTTTTTAAAATTGTCCACCCATCGAGAAAAAGAACTTTCTTTTATCGCTTGATCTCTCAGGATTAATTGGAAATCCCCACCCAAACATAATTGGGGTGCGATTCATTAGTTCTAACCTCACGCCAACACCATATGCCGCTCTCAGCTTAGCTACAGAAAATCGATCAAAAGATATCGAACCTGCATCAATGAAAGCAAATGCGTCCATAATTTTAAAGACTTCTTGGCAATATTCTGCAGAAAGTAAAGCAGAAGTGATACCACCGAGGGGTTCATTGCTAGCAGCCTGAGGTCCTAAAATATATGGTTTATAACCTCTTACAGAGTACTCACCACCTAGGAAAAATCTCTCACTAAGTGATAATCTATATTTACTTTGGCTTCCATAAGGATCAATAAACTTGAGGTCTCCTCTGAATTTTAAAGTACCCTTAGACCATAAATACTGATAATATGTGTTGATAAATGATATTTTGTAAAATCTGAAATCACCACCTAAACCAGCCACTTCCAGTTCCAAGTTTGATCTTAGACCTTTTTTTGGTTTGTAAATGCTATTGGTAGAGTCGTAAGATAGATATGTCGAGGCAGCTGAGATTATGCCATCATTTTTACCAAATAAATCTTTGTCTGGACGGCTATCTTTGTCTACCACGTCAGCTTCCGCATTTCTAAATCGATATTTAAAACCTACTGATAGGTAATTTGTCAGAGGATATGAAGTAAAGACAGAGAATCCGATTGTATCAATATCATAATCTTTAGATTGCAATTGGCTAGATGTTTTAGATAGCTCAAAGCCTAGTCTCCAAAGACTGTCTCTTACATAAGGTGTCATCCATGAAATGACGTAGTTATTTTGCCTTTTACCTGGGTTGACTCGAATATGCGCATATTCTCCTCCACCTCTTAAAGCTGAAGGTCCTTGGGTAAATAAATGAGCAAACCCAGCAATGTTAAAATTTCTTTCAGTGAGCTCAAGTCCACCGTTGATATTGTCAGTAGAGCTGAATCCCAAAAATAGACTGACGTTGCCAGTAGCTGTTTCTTCCACTTCGATGTAAACATCTTTATAGTTGGGTCCTAAACTCAAGTCATCAGTAGAATTCACTGCATATACGTTTACATTTTTAAAATAACCGATTCCTTGTAGTCGCATCTCAGTTGCTTTAAGTTTTCTAGAGTCAAAAAGTTCTCCAGGTACTAAAAGCGATTCTCGTAATATAACATTGTCATTTGTTTGGGTATTTCCGAAGATTCTAATAAGACCAATTTTATATTGCTTACCTTCTTCAATCTTAAAGGATACATCGTAATAAGGCTCTTGTTCAGAAAGATGGGTATCAAAATAGACGTTTGTTTCAATATATCCTTTTTGACCGTATAAATCCTTAATAGACTGAGCTGTTTCCCTTAATTGTTCAGGTGAAAAATTACTGTCACTGCTAATTAAAATTCTTTTCTGAATTTCTTCATTAGTAAAAATGGTGTTACCCTCAAAGGTTATATCGCCAAACTTATAAAGCTCACCTTTTTCAGCAACAATTTCTATAGTAACTTTTCCGGAAGGATCATCAATGATTTGAATATCAACTTGAGCATCTGCATAACCCTTATTATGCAAGTAGTTTAAAATGCTCATTTTATCTTGGTCTAATACTTCCTCGCGGTAGGTTCCAGTTCCAGTTAGCCAACTACTCAAAAAATTGAATTTTTTAGTGTAAATTTGCTCTCGAATTTCGCTTTTCTCTTTGCTGGAAAACCCTTTCAGGGAAACATTTTTAATTTTCCCAGATCTTCCTTCGTCTATTGTAATATTAATATCAATTTGATTTGTGTTTGCAATTGGTTCGATAGTATAGCTTAATTGGGATTCGAAGTACCCTTTTTTGATATAGTACTCTTTAACTTTGTTGAATTTTTTATTAAATTCTTCTCTGTTGAAAACAGAAAGGGGTTTGGTGTCTAGTTCCTTCTGTAGTTTTTTTGTTTTGATTTGCTCATTGCCCTGCCATTGAATGCTATGAATAATTGGTCTTGGCCATAGAAGCAGCTTTATGTAGATCTGGTCGTTGTCTACCTTAATATAAGGTTCAATACGATCATATTCGTCCGACAACATTTTTAGATCTTGGTCGAAGTTTAATTGCGAGAATGGCTCATTCTTTCTAGTTTTAAGGCGAGTGAGAATAGTGCGAGTATCATAGATCGCATCAGGATCAGAGTACTCAACTGTTACATCAATATTCGCTACATTTTTTCCTTCAAATGTTTCTATGGCAAAGAGTCCGCTTGATGCTAGGACAATCAGTAATAGGAGTATTTTATGTCTTATGTGCATAGATTAAAAATTATGTGCTTTGGAGTTTATTAAGATAACAGTTCCTATTTAACAAGGTTATGGTAAGGATCGGATTATATGTGAAGAGAAAAAATAAATGCAACAAAGCTAAAAACTTTGTCTTCCTATTAGCGCTTGGGTTAGGGTTCCTTCATCAATAAACTCAAGACTACTTCCAATTGGAACTCCAAAGGCTAGCCTAGAAATTTTTATTTCTAAATCTTTAAGTTGTTCTTTTAAAAATAGTGAGGTAGCGTCACCGCTTAAGGTTGCATCTAATGCGAGAAGCACTTCTTTTGTTTTAGAGTTCAAGATGAGCTGTCTTAAGTTGTTGATTTCGTTTGGATCTGGATATTTATCTTCGATAGGAGATAAAGTTTGTGCAAATACGTAGTAAAGTCCTTTGTAGCTATTAGTTTGTTCTATGGCAAAAACATCTTTTGGGGTTGATATAACGCACAAAACGGATGGATCTCTCGTCGGATTTTTGCAAAAAAAACATTTGTCGCTATCTATTAAACATCGGCATGAGGGGCAATTTTTGATATTTTGTAAATTTTTTAATTGATCGGAAAATTGACTCAGTTCGTTGCTTTTCCACTGAAGTAGGTGAAAGGCAAATCTCTCAGCACTTTTAGATCCAATGCCGGGTAATTTTTTAAAGTGATGTATAATTTTTTGAATATCTACCGGAAGCTTCAATTTTCCCTCGCTTAATGTTAACTAAAAGTTTTATTGCTATATGAAAATCACTTTTAATTAACTCACATTTAAGATAAAATAGCTAGCGCACGATAATTAATCGTAAAATATAAGGAAATACATTTGAAAGCAAAAATTATTGGAACGGGATCTTATTTGCCAAAAAAAATTTTGAGCAATCTGGATCTTGAAAGGATGGTAGAAACGTCTGACGAGTGGATTGTCTCAAGAACTGGCATGAAGGAAAGAAGGATAGCTGATGACAACGAATATCCCTCTACTATGGGTGTGGAAGCTTGTAAATTAGCTATGATGGATGCAAAAGTCACTCCTGAAGAAATTGATTTCATTATTGTTGCTACTTTAACTCCCGATTACATTTTTCCAAGCACAGCCTGCTTGATTCAAGAATCTCTCGGTTTAAAGAGTGCAGCAGCCATTGATATTCAGGCTGCATGCACAGGTTACTTATATGCACTTTCCATAGCCAAATCTTTTATTGAATCAGGTGTTTATAATAATATTTTAATTGTAGCCTCAGAAAAACTATCTTCTATAGTTGATTATGAAGACCGCTCAACCTGCGTTCTTTTTGGCGACGGCGCTTCAGCTGCAGTGGTTAGTAAAAATGGACCTGGCCTTTCCGTAGAAAGCGTTTGCCTAGGAGCAGATGGAGAGCAAGCTGAATTATTGATGCTACCTGGCGGAGGGAGTAGGAATCCTGCAACGCAAAAGACTGTTAATGAAAAGCTTCATTATATAAAAATGGCTGGAAATGAAGTCTTTAAGCATGCTGTAAGGCGCATGGAAGCTGCGTCAAAACAATGTCTAGATCAAGTGCAAATAAAAGAAGAAGAAGTCAGTTGGTTAGTTCCTCATCAGGCAAATAAAAGAATTATAGAAGCTATAGCGAAAAGATTCACTCACTTGCCTAGCGACAAAATATTTATAACAGTGGATCGTTATGGAAATACTTCGGCTTCATCTATTGGAATTGCTTTGGATGAGCTTATGAAAACAAATACTGTAAAAGAAGGGGAGAACCTCTTACTTACCGCTTTTGGTTCGGGGTTTACTTGGGGGGCTTCTCTTTTAAAGTTTACAAGGAATGCATAACATGAAAAAATTTGCTTTTTTATTTCCAGGTCAAGGAGCACAATACAGCTCAATGGGAAAGGATTTTTTTGATACCTTTGCTATTGCCAGACATACTTTCGAAGAAGCTGAAGATATCCTTGCTTTTAAAATATCAGATATAATTTTTAATGGTAGTGAAGAAGAGCTAAAACAAACCAAACATAGTCAGCTGGCTATCTTTGTTAATAGTGTTGCGATTCTTAAAACTATAAATCAGCAACTTCCTGAGTTGGTACCATATGCATGTGCAGGTCTTAGCCTTGGTGAGTACACAGCTTTATATGCCTCTCAAAAAATTGACTTTGCTTCAGCTTTAAGACTTGTTAGAGATCGTGCATATTTTATGAATGATGCATGTGAAAAGTCTTCAGGAAAAATGGCGGCAGTAATGGGAATAACAGCAAAGGAATTAGAGGAGCTGCTTTCTCCTTTAGCAAATAGCCATCAAGTATGGGTTGCTAATTATAATTGCCCAGGACAAACAGTTATTTCTGGTACGCAAAGCGGTGTTGAATATGCTACTGAATTTTTAAAGAAGAATGGAGCTAAAAGAGTCATACCATTGCAGGTTCATGGAGCTTTTCATAGCGGCTTAATGATGCCAGCTCAGGAGAAACTAGCTCCTAAAATCAATAAGGTTTCTTTAGAAGAAAGCTCTATTAAAATTGTAATGAATACGCCAGGGGACTTTGTTGAATCTCAAGATGAAATTAAAAACTACTTAATAAAACAAGTTACTTCTTCAGTTCGATGGGAGCAATCTGTTAATGCTATGGAATTACACGGCATTGACTCTTACATAGAAATAGGGTGTGGCAAAACTCTTGCAAACATGAATAAAAAAATTGGCACTAAAGCACCTACAAAATCTATTGATAAAGTCATTGATTTAGATGTTTTAATCAATGATTTAGAAGAAGTTGGATGTTCAATTTAAGAGGAAAGTACATGTTAAAAGGTAAGAAAGCCGTCATAACGGGCGGAACTTCAGGTATTGGAAAAGAAATAGCAAATGTATTTGCAGCGCAAGGTGCTGATGTAATTGTATTTGGAACGAATGCTCAAAGAGCACAGCAAATAGTGCAAGAACTGAAACAGTTATATCCTTCTCAGGAATTTTCTTATGAGCTTTTGGATGTTTCTAAAATTAATGAAGTAGAGAAAGCTTTAAATGATGTACTGGAAAAGTGGAACTCTATAGATGTCTTAGTAAATAACGCCGGTATTACTAAAGACAACTTATTAATTAGAATGAAAGAAGATGAATGGGACCAAGTTATCAGTGTAAATTTAAAATCCGTTTATAATACTTGCCGAGTCCTAGCCCGCTCTATGATGAAGGCTAAAGCCGGGACAATTATAAATATTACTTCTGTAATAGGCTTGACAGGAAATGCAGGACAGGTTAATTATGCTGCTTCCAAGTCAGGTATGATCGGCTTTACTAAATCTTTAGCAAAAGAGCTTGCCAGTAGAGGTGTTCGCGTAAATTGCATTGCACCGGGCTATATTGATACCCCAATGACAACTGGACTACCTGAGAAAGTTAAAGAGAGCATTTTAAGTTCTATTCCTATGAATAGAATGGGTGAACCAAAAGAAATTGCTAATGCAGCTTTATTTTTGGCCAGTGATTTATCAAAGTATATAACTGGTCAAGTTCTCACCGTTGACGGTGGAATGGTAATGTAAAAAATATTTTAAACCCTAACCAAGGAAAGTACATGTCGGTAGATCAAGAAGTAGTTGATATTATCGTAGAACAACTTGGTGTCGATGCTGAAGAAGTAACAGCGGAAAAGTCTTTTGTAGAAGATCTTAATGCTGATTCTTTAGATCTTACTGAACTCATTATGACTTTTGAAGAAAGGTTTGGATTTGAGATTTCAGAAGAAGATGCCGAGAAACTGAAAACTGTTGGTGATGTTGTTCAATACATCGAAGCTAGAAAAGCAGCCAATGCCTAAAAATTAACTGCTTATCCTATTAAAGGATAAGCAGTTGATCCATAATCATATCAATACAGGAATTACTTACTTCTTTAAATATAGGATCAGCATATTGATCAGGCAAGTAAGGTGTATCTGTATTGTCAATAATCATAGCTAAAAACTTTTTAGCCGTATCTTTCTTTTCAACAAGACTTAAGCTATCAAACTGATTGGCAAATAAAATAGATACTCTCGTAACTGTTACTAAATCTTTCCAGTGAAAACCATTCTCAAAGGTTTCATATACTTCGCTTGCGTACTCTTCAAAAATCTCATCAGAAGGCTCGTTTTTTTGTTTTACGGAAGGTAGAAAGTCTTCAAGTGATTCCGGCACAATTAAGTCTACAAAGGGAATTGCCATTTTTTTGAAAAGCGGATCAGAAAAACTGTCGGGGAGATATGGGGTATCAGTTTTATCTATTACTTCATATAAAATGTGGACAACTGAGTCTCTTTTCTCTTCTAAACCTAAGTTAGTAAAATCTTCTAAGTAATGAAGAGACAGCTTCATAACTACAGGTAAGTCTCTCCATTGCAGTCCATCACTAAAAATAGATAGAATTTTATCAACATATTGGCTGAGATCACGGTCACTTGGTCTAATAGTTGCGTGATATCGATGAGATGCTGGGTTGATATAATGCACTTCTTGACATGCTTCTTGAGCAAAACCATCGTAGTCTAATGCCATACTTACCTCATAATTTTTTTAAGTAAAGAAAGACGTTAATATTTTCTTTAATTATTATAAAGAAATTATAAACAGTAAGGGGTTGGATTTTTTAGCAAAAAAGATATTCTTAAAAATTTCCTTTATAAGGAAGCCTTGAAAAAGTGGTGAAAAATATATTTAATAGGTTATGTTTTTTTTATTAATTTATTGAAATTATAATTTATGGATTTAACCCAGTATGAAATTGGTTTTGTTGGATTTGGTCATTTAGGATCAACATTATTTGATCGATTTATAGCAACACAGCTAATTAGAAAAGAGCAATGCAGATTTGTTCGTCAAAATATAAAAAAACAGCATGAAACAAGTACTAAGTTGTCGATCTTACCATCTACAGTTCATAAAATTTTTCAAAGATCGGATATTATCTTACTTTGCGTCCCACCTCAAAATATTGCAGATGTCATGCAAGATGCGCATGGATGTGCTCTTGAAAATAAGCTTATTATTTCTACTTTAGCGGGTGTGAAATTACAATATTTTGAAAAAAGTCTATTAGGTAAAACCCAGCTAATGAGAGTCATGCCAAATGTCCCTTCTTTAATAGGCGAGGGGATTACAGCTGTAAGTTATAATGATCACATAACTTCTGATAATAAGGCTTTAGGGGTGCTGTTAATGACAGCGCTTGGTATTGTCATTGAGATTGAAGAAAAGTACATGGATGCTGCCTGCGGTATATGTGGAAGTGGTCCTGCTTTTGTGTTTAAGCTTATTCAAGCAACAATTGAAAAGGCACAAGAAGAAGGGATGCCTCAAGATATTGCTCTTAAGATGGCTTCTCAAATGTTTGCCGGAGCTGGGAAATTGGCTCTAAAAGAAAAAAGTTTAGATACCCTCCTTTCTTCTATTCAATCTCCAAAAGGTACGACTCAGGCTGGAGTAAAAAAATTTGAGGCTTTGGATGTTTCTACGAGTTTTAAAAAAGTTCTTTCCGCATCTATTGATAGATCTAAGGAGATATCTGCTGCTGTCAAGTAGCTCCTTCTTGAGAAAAACCTGTAAATAGTAGTAAAAATGATGGGTTAATGTGAAACAATTGAGGCTAAATGGAAAAAAGAAAAGTTGTGATTATTGGTTCAGGGCCCGCAGGTTATACGGCAGCAATTTATGCAGCTAGAGCAAACTTAAGCCCCTTGTTATATGAAGGATTTATGTCAGGCCCTGCAGGAGGGCAATTAATGACTACTACAGAAGTAGAAAATTACCCGGGCTTTCCAGAAGGGATTTTAGGGCCAAATATGATGGAAAACTTCAAGAAGCAAGCTATGAGGTTTAAAACAGATATACTTACTGAAGATGTCAAGTCTGTTGACTTGTCTTCTTATCCTTTTACTGTAGTAGGTTCAAAAACATCTGTAAAAGCAAACTCTTTAATTATTTCTACTGGAGCTACAGCTAAACGATTAGATATCCCCGGAGCAAGAGACGGAGAGTTTTGGCAAAAAGGGGTAACTGCATGTGCTATCTGCGATGGGGCCGCTCCGATTTTTAGAGATAAACATTTATTTGTAATAGGAGGAGGAGATAGCGCCGTTGAAGAAGCGGTCTTTTTAACAAAGTATGCAAGTAAAGTATTTTTGGTGCATAGAAGAGATGAGCTTCGTGCTTCTAAAATCATGGCACAAAGGGCTATGAATCATCCTAAGGTAGAGGTTCTATGGAATAAAAGAGTCGTTGAAGTTTTTGGAGACAATATTGTAAGAGGAGTAGTATTGCAAGATACCGTAACAAATAAAGAGCAAAAGTACGAAGCCGGAGGCCTTTTTTTTGCTATCGGACATTTACCAAATACAGATTTTTTAAAAGGACAGCTTGCAACAGATGAAAAAGGCTATTTAAAAGTAGACAAAGGATCTTCTCGGACAAATATAGAAGGAGTATTTGCAGCAGGTGATGTACAAGATTCCATTTACAGACAAGCAGTAACAGCTGCTGGGTCGGGATGTATGGCTGCATTAGATGCAGAAAGATGGCTCTCAGAAAAGGGATATATCGATTAATGTTTTTTAGAGGATCAATTTTTTTTCTTCTATTAATCCATTTATCTTTATCAGGCTTAGAAAAGCAGCCTTGGTTTGGAGATGTTTTTGAGTTCCATTTCTTGTCTGGTTATACATACTCTAGATTTAGAAAAGTTGAGGGGGCTATAGATCAATTGACGAGAGCTTCCAATGATCATTTACTTTTTGCAGATCTCGAATTGTCGCCCTCTCCTCATTTGAGCATTGATAGTGAAATTGAGTTTACGGACACTCCTCGTCAGTCATTTAGTTTTAGATCCTATGCGCTGCAGGGGAGGTATCTATGGCTTGATGATATAGTTGGGGACCCTATTACTTTAGCTACAGGTTTAAATGGCAGGTTTACCTCTTCTAGATCCTTAAAAGATGTAAGCTCTCCATACCATGGGAACGTCGATTTTGAAGCTAATGTAGCAATAGGAAAAGAGTTTGATCAAGGAGGCTATTGGCGTTTTAGAATCTGGGGAATGGGAGTGATAGGGCTGGCCAACAAAGGCTCCCCATGGTTTGAAGGATTATTGGCTATTGAGGGAAATTATGACGACGACCATAAGTGGGGGCTTTTCTTGGATGGAGGACACGGTTATGGGAGAAAAACTCAAATAGATATTTCTAATTTTTATGGCTATGGTCAAGTTAGATATAAATATATTGATATTACCGGAAGATATGGCGTCCGTTTAGGAGTTTGGGGCACTTTACGCTTTGAATATACGAGAAGGCTTCTAGCAAAGCTTTATCCTGAAAAAGTAAACTTTTTCACAATTAGTTATTTATTACCTTTTTCTTTTTAAGAAACTCTTAGTGCAAAAGCTACTGCATATTTTTCACAATGGCTGATGGTAATAAGGACATTTACATTTTTCATTTCAGCTAATATTTTTTCCTGAAAAAATACCTCAGGTTTGCCACTTGAAGTGTTTAATATTTTAAAGTCATTCCATTGTAACTTTTTACCAAAACCCGTTCCAAGCGCTTTTGCAACAGCCTCTTTAGCTGCAAACCTTCCTGCAACACGAATTTCAGGATGTTTGTGTTCAAAGCAATACTTTATTTCATCAGGCGAGAAAAGACGAGTTAAGAAATGATCTCCATGTTTATCGATACTTTTCTTTATTCTATCAACTTCAATGATATCACTTCCAATGCCTAATATGTTGTTCATGTAGTTCTTTGTTCTAAAGATATTGATTCATTAGAATAGGAGTTTTCTTGATTATTTTCTATGGTATTGCAGAAAATCATTCTTCCAGAGGAAGTATGTTTTACTGACAATACAGTAACATAAATTGATTGACCTATAAAATCGCCGCCACCATTCACTACAACCATTGTGCCATCATCAAGATATCCAACACCTTGTCTGCTTTCTTTTCCATATCTTTGAATTTTAATTAATAGTCTTTCACCTGTTTGCATTAAAGGTTTAAGCGCATTGGAAAGAGAGTGTATATTAATGATTTTTATTCCTTCTATTTCAGAGCTTTGAATCCTACTCATATCAGCAGTTAAAATATTAGCATCAATAAGTCTAGCAGAACGGATCATCTTTTCACTTACATCTTCAATATCTGAAAATTCCGAATCAGTAAGTCGAATATTTAAATGAGGAGAAGACTCTAATTTTTTATAGACATCCAAAGAACGCTTGGCTTTTGTATTTAACGGTTCGTCAGATGACTCCATTTTTGCTTTGATGTCATTTAAAACAAATCGGGGAATTACAAGGTGGCCATCTACAAGGCCGGTAGCTGCTAAATCAATAATTCTAGGGTCTGATAAAACAGAAGCATCTAATAAAAGATCTCTTTTTTTATCTGCTTTTTGAAGGAAGCGTACAAATGGGATGCTGAAACTTATCTCATTTGCATTTTTTATAGTGAAAATTACTCCAAAGTAAATAGAGATTAACATTAAAGAAGAATTAATTAAATGAAGGAGAAAGGCAGGTTCCTCGTATGGTGCTAAAAAATTAACAGTGTTCACAAGGGTTTTGCCAAGTAAGAATCCTACAAAAGCACCTAGTATCGTTGCATTAAAAGAATGCAAATTAGTAGTTTTTAAAGTCTTTTCAAAAAAATAACTCAGAGCAACCAGAGCAGTACCTGTGACCAATGAAATAAAAAGACTATTGCTCAAAGAATTTTTTGTAAAATCCGTGGAAATTAATAATGGAATACTAAAAAATAAAAAAATTAAGGTCAATTTAGCGCTTTTTAATTTGGTTTTCATGCGAGTGTTCTCCAGGAAGCTTTGTTTTCAAGATTTGGATTTTAGACATGGTTAATTTTTTTGTCGACATATGATAAAAACATTTTTTAATAATTAATTATTAGGTAGATAATGAAACATTGGTTTTATGTAAATTTAACAGGAATGATTTGGCTATCCGGAGGCATGAATCTTGTTATTAAAGGTACTAGATTGATCACAGAAAATCATTTTAACATACCTTTTCTTGTAACTTTATTTTCGTTAGCTGTCTTAATAGGAACTTTTAAAAATGTATTCATTTTTAAAAAGGTGGTTAAACGAGTAGTAGATAGGATCGCCAGCCTTAAAATGCCTATCTCAATATTTAAAATTTATGACAGGCGTTTTTACATTCTTATAGCGTTGATGATTATGGTAAGTGTTTTATTAAATGCACTAAGAGTGCCTTCTGTCATTAGAGGATTTGTCGATTTTGCTATTGGTTTTGGCTTAATACAAGGGGCTTTTAGATATTTTAAATTTGCATTAGCCTTGAAAAAAGCTTCTTATTTTTGATAGCTTTTGGATCCATGTTGGATTTGATAAGCGCGATATATTTGTTCTATTAGAATAAGCCGCGTAATTTGATGGGTAAAAGTTAATTTTGAAAGGCTAATTTTAAAAAATGATTTTTTTAAAATCTCTTTTGGAATTCCATCTGAAGAACCAATAACGAAGTTTAACCGAGAATGGTTTTCCTCAAACATTTTAAATATTTGTTTGCTAAACGAGATGCTTTCAAATTCTTTTCCCATAGGATCTAAAGCAATAAAGGGCATCTTTTCAGTATAATCGGAAAGAGATAAGTTGTTTTTTAAAAAAATCCATTCAAATTGAATAGCACTGGACAATCTCTTTTCATATTCATTAATTGCCTCTATTAGCCATTTTTCTTTATTTTTTCCAATTGATATAATTTTGACTTTTAACATGCTAATATGCTTTTCTTATTTCTGTTTGAGGAGTCCTTATGATTGGCTGGATTTACTGGAACCCATCTAGATGGTTATTTACCCTTCCTATAGTTGACATCCCTATACCAATTTATGGTCTATTATTTGCGAGTGGGTTTTTTTTAGGATATTATATTTTTTCTTCCTTAATAAAAAAATTATTAAAAATATTTCCTGAATATAGCGAAACAGATATTTTATCTTATGAAGCTTTAAGGCTTGAGCTAAAATCAACTACGGATAACAAGTTCCAGCTCCTCCAAACCTTAAATGAAAAACTTTTATCGGATCCTTATCAAAAAAGACTAGAATGGGATCAAAAACTAACGGGAATAGTTTTATCATTAAAGAAAAAAATTTACTTCATTGCAGATAAAGCATTGCTCTATATGGTGGTTGCAACCGTAGTTGGGGCTCGACTGGGGCATTTTTTATTTTATGAAAATCCAGCAGAGTATTTACAGGATCCTTTGGAAATTCTGAAAATTTGGGAAGGGGGGCTTGCTAGTCACGGTGCAGCTATTGGCATTATTTTAGCTATGGTGCTTTTATCTCAAAAAATGAAAAAAATATTTCCTCAGTTAAACTGGATAAAACTTTTAGACTTCGTCTCTATCCCTGCAGCTCTTGGAGGCTGTTTTATTAGAGTTGGCAATTTTTTCAATCAAGAAATTCTAGGTCGTCCTACTCAAATGTTTTGGGGGGTAGTTTTTGGTAGTCCCATGGGAGCTACAAAAGGAATAATACCAAGGCATCCAGTGCAATTGTATGAAGCAGGGTTTTATTTGTTAACGTTTATTATCTTATGGACAGTAGCAAAGAAAAAGCAGTTTTTTCTTTCCAATGGTAAAATTTTTAGTTTGTTTTTAATTTTGGTCTTTTCATTTCGATTTTTAATAGAATTTTTTAAAGAGCACCAAAGTATGCTTTTATCTTCTCAACCCTTTATTAATATGGGGCAATATTTGAGTATTCCTTTGATTATTGCGGGATTTATATTATTTAAAACTAAGAAGCCTCTTGGAAATCAGCCTTATTAATAAAAAAATATATACAGCTTCTAAGCTGCTTAAAGATTTTTTTTCATCTCTTGATGATTAAATTTCTATAGGTAATAATTTACCCTTACCATGACACGGAGGTTACTGTGAATTTTTTACAACTTGCAGGGCATTTAGGTGCTGATCCTGAAGTGCGTTATACTTCTTCAGGAAAAAAGGTAACATCTCTTAGATTAGCCACTAAACACAGAAAAGGGGGCAATGAAGAAACCATTTGGTGGAGAGTTACTGTATGGGGCGAACAATTCGATAAAATGATGCCTTATCTGAAAAAGGGAAGTCCTATTATAGCAATGGGCGAGATCAATAAGCCGGAGATATACACTGATAAAAATGGCCAGCCACAAGTTGCTATGGGTCTTACAGCTAGCAATCTTTTATTCAGCCCTTTTGGAAAAAGTGATAAAAGTGCAGAAACTCAGCCAATGACACAATCGAGTCCAGCAGCCCCATCAAGGTCTTCTGAGACTGATTTAGAAGCAGCTTTTAATACTGCAAATACAGCTCAACCAAATATGGGTGATTTTACAGATGACGAAGTGCCATTTTAATTTTCAAAAAGCCACAAGCTTTGCTGCAAGAGATAAAGCGGATGGGTTAATCTTGCCTTTTTGGACAAAAGACAAGTCGGCTGTTCCCGCTTTTAAAAAACTTGGAAAAATACCACAAGTAGATACTGCTATTAAAGTAGGGGATTTTAATGGCCATAAGGGTGAAGTTTTCTTTATTTATCCAGAGAAAGAAAAAGAGCAAAGAATTATTTTGCTAGGTCTTGGTAAAAAAGAAAGCTGCACGACTTTTTTATTAAGAGAAGCTTTTCACTCTCTTATGAAAGAGTGTCATGCTAGAAGAATACAAAGTCTTAATCTTATATTGCCTGAAATTGCTATTGAAGATGAAAAACTTGTTAAAGCCATTTCAGAAACTCTAGTGCTTAGCAACTATCAATTTACTGAGCTTAAACATGATGGTTTAATAAAACGTCCTGCTAATTTTTTGGAATCAGCCCAATTTATAGGAATATCAGATAAGCTACTTAAAATTGCCAAGCAGGCAGTAGATGTGGCTAAAGGGGTATATCTTACCCGTGATCTTGTAAATCGAAATGCTGATGACGTTACTCCTGAAAAATTAGCTGATACAGCTAAAGCTTTAGAGAAAGTATCTTCTAAAATTAAAGTCACAGTTTTTGATAAGAAACGAATTGAAAAAGAAAAAATGGGATTGTTGCTAGCTGTTAATCGAGGTTCAAATTTAGAGCCTAGATTTATCATAGCAACTTACAACGGAGATCCTAACTCAAAAGACCACTTTGCCCTTGTTGGTAAGGGGATTACTTATGATACAGGGGGGCTAAGCCTTAAACCTACCAATTTTATGTTAGACATGAAATCGGACATGGCCGGGTCGGCGACCGTTTTAGGAACTTTGTATGCTGCGGCTAATTTGAACTTAAAAATCAACCTTACAGCCGTTATTGCTAGTTCTGAAAACTCCATTGGATCAAAAAGTTATAAAATCGGAGATGTTTACCAAGGTTATAGTGGTAAAACAGTTGAGATCACAAATACAGATGCAGAAGGCAGGTTGGCTTTAGCCGATGCCCTTTCCTATACTGTAAAAAAATTAAAACCTAAAGCAATGATCAACTTAGCTACCCTAACAGGGGCTGTTGTAGTAGCTTTAGGAGATGAAATTTGTGGCTATTTTGCAAACAATGACAAGTTAGCAGAGCAGATAGAAAAAAGTGCCGGTGACACAGACGAGCTTATTTGGAGATTGCCGTTGCAGCAAAGTTATTTGAAAATGTTGGACTCTAAAGTAGCTGACATTAAAAACTCAGCAGGCAGAGAGGCAGGATCTATTCAAGCTGCGTTATTTTTAGAGCAATTTGTTGAAAAAGTCCCATGGGCTCACATGGATATAGCAGGCACTGCTTATTGGGAAAAATCTAAAAGCTATCACCCTTATTTTTCTACTGGGTATGGAGTTCGCATGCTTCTTGACCTTTTGGAAAATTTTCATAATCTTAAAAAGTTATGATAAAGGAAGTTTTAGACAATAAAATAAGCCTTCTTCAATTCCTGAAGAAGGCTTATTCATCATCTCTTTCGAATAAAACAATTAAACAGGCACTAGAAAAAGGTTGCTGTACAGTTAATGGTAAAATTGAACGCTTTGCTTCGATTAAGCTTTCTGTGCAAGATGTGGTTTCTTTTAAGTACAGTCCTTCTGTAAATAAAAAAACAAGAAAACCTACTGTCCTTTTTGAAGATGAATACATTTATATCATTGACAAGCCGGTTGATTTAGTCAGCTCACAAAAAAGTATTCAGGACTTTTTTTCAGACAGCTACTTAGTACATAGATTAGACAAACCCACAACAGGTTGTATGATAATTGCTAAAAGCTTAACTGTTCAAAAGAAATTTATTGATTTATTTAAAAGTCGAAAAATTAAAAAAACATACTATGCGTGTGTAGATAAGAAAGTTAAAGGTGATAAAGGAATTATTAGATCTTACTTATATAGAAAAGGATATTTTCAAGGGCAAACTATTTGGGCATCTAACCCACAAAGTAAGGGATTATACGCTGAAACTCACTGGGAAAAAATAGCTGTAAAAGAAGACTATTCTATAATTAAGTGCAGTCCTATAACAGGAAGAACTCACCAATTGAGGGTCCACATGAAAGAAATGGGGCATCCCATATTGAAAGACGCTCAATACTGTAGGTCTTTTTTTTCAAAACTGAGCACAAATAGATTGCTTTTACATGCTGCAGAGATTTCTTTTGAGCATCCATTTACAAATAGTATGCTAACAGTTTCTTCGATTCCAACTTTTACTCAATAATCTTAAATACGTGAAAAAAATAATCATTGTAAAAACTTCTTCCTTAGGAGATGTAGTTCAAAGCTTTCCGGTAATATCTTATTTAAAAAGTATTTTTCCCAACTCTAGTATATCATGGGTAATAACTGCACAGTTATCTTCTATTATTAATTCCCATCCACTTATAGATAATACAATAGAACTTTCTTACCAGGGGTTAAAATCTCTGCGAAAAGAGAAGTTTGACTACCTTTTTGATTTACAGGGAAATACAAAGTCCGCTCTAGTTACTTTACTCGCAAAAGCAAGCGTTAAAGTAGGATATGGGAAAAGGTCTGTTCGCGAATGGCCAAACTTACTTGTGACAGATGTCAAGATAGATATTTCTAAAAAACAAAACATTTCAAACTTTTATGTAAGCTTAGTTCGTGAGTTTTTTAAGAGATCAACACCTTATGTTACAGACTCTAAAGTACTTTTACCGATTTCTAAAAAACAAAAAGAAGAAATTCATTCACTTATGAAAAATGGATCGCCATTAAATATTATGGTCTGTCCACATTCTAAGTGGAAAAATAAAAAACTGTCTTTTCACACTTTATCTGAATTCTTAAGTAGGCTGTCAGAAAAATATCGTCCTACTTTTTTTCTTATGTCTGGAAGCTCTCAAGAGACTCTAGAAAATAAAAAACTAGCATCACAGCTTAAAAGTCCTGTGAAGTATTTAGATAAGCTACCTATAGAAGTATGGCATAACTTTATGAATGAAATGGATTTAGTCATTGCTATGGATTCTTCTGGGCTACATCTATGCGCAACAACAAGCTGTCCAACCTATAGTATTTTTGGGCCAACTAAAGCCTCTGTCTTTAAACCATTAGGTAATAAGCATGGTGCTTTTGAAGGGGTTTGTCCTTTTAATACTAATTTTAATAAACAATGTCCCAAATTGAGAACTTGTGAAACAGGGGGGTGTATAAAGAATATAGATCCCTTAGCTCTTTGGCTGCATTTTGAATGCTGGATAGAACAACAACACATTTTCTAAGTTGCTTTATAGTAAAAATAAAATCCTTGTGAAAAAAATAAATAAGCAATACATGTAGTAATTAAGAAAAGAGATAAGCATTTTTCGTAGATGCTTGTCTTGAAATAGGGGGGGAGGAAAAATGAAAAAAATGGTTTGCTTTATGTTGGCCACACTATTTGTGTTCGGCTTAACTTCTTGCGATGATCAAGGCAAAAAATGCAATGATCCAAAAAAATGTCCCGAAAGATATAATAAAGAACGCCATGAAAGAAGGTGGTAAGCGATAGTAATTTTTTTGCGCCTTAAGTCAGCTTGAGGCGCTGAGAGCTTCATTTACCCTTAATCTATCAATAGATTCTATAGTTTTTACTGTATCAGAATAAATGTCAGATTTTTGTTGTATTTCATGCAATGTAAGCCACTGAAAGGCATTATCATGCATAAAAGGGTTACCCAGGGGCTTTGCTAGGTAAATCAAGTCCATATGCTGGTGAGGATTGGAGCCGTTGATGTTTTCTAAAAGACAAAGAAAGGGTCTTTCAAAACTGACTGCATTATCGTTGTCAATCCAAAGGTTTTCCTGAGAAATAATTTCGATACTTAAGCCAGTCTCTTCTAAAACTTCTCTTTTAACAGCCTCTATGGGAGTTTCATTGGCTTCTATATGTCCACCAGGTGGCAACCATTTTCCAATTTTTGGATGTAAATGCAGTAGAAATTTATCTTCGTATAGTACGTAAGCCGTCGCTGTAAAGTGCTTTTCCATAAGTTTTATGAGTTGAGTTCATTAGCAAGGACAAGGAAAAGATTATTGATCATTGCTTTATAATTGTCATTATCGGAAATAAAAGAAAAGGCACTTTCTATTCGGTTGTTGACTTTAGGAGCAGCAAGCCCATTGGCCCATTTGTTTGAGGGAAGTAAACTGAGCACACCTTGTACTGGATTACGTTCAAATAATCCCCAACCAGTAAAATAAGGCAAGTTAGTTGGCAACTCAGGTAGCTTTTGCCATAGAGGGTTTAAGAAGGGAGTCGCCACTAAACTTTTAAAGACAGAAGTTGCTTTTTTTGCTGTTTGCGCAACTTGTACTGGGGCGGTGGCAAGTAAGTTTGCAGAAAAAGATCCTGCATATGGCCCTAAGAAATATAAAAGGGGCATTGAAACAGCTTTATAATGCATAGAATAAATCGAATCTTCCTTTAGCAATCTCGTTGTAGTTTCAATAGAAGTCAATAAATCAATAGCCGCCTTTACATTATGATCTAGAAGACTTTTTTTCTGAGTTTTATTTCTATTAGCCGAAGCTAGATCTTTTTCTATTAGGGCTGTTAAGCTCTTAGTGATGTTGTTTTGAGCTGCGAGCTCTTGATTTTGCTTAACCTTAATTTCCTCTGTAGTCGTCCTTAAAGTGGCTAAAAGTTCATCTTTAGCTGCTGGCAGATCTGCTATTCTGCTAGGAGAGTTAACTAGTCCAGTAAATTTATCTAAAGCTTTTCCTACTGCTTTACTGTAGTTCTTTTGATCAAGAGATGATTGGAAACTAAAGGATTGGATGATATTTTTTTTAATTTTTGAGATGAAGACAACGTCTTTAGGAGAATTTTTTATATGATTACCTAAAGTTGTAATTAATGAGTTTTCAGTATTAAAGATTTTATTGTCTGCATACTGAAGAATACTGCTAAGTCTATGGTAGTTCTGAAAGTGATTCAATCTTTTATAATTAAGATCGGACAAGCTCTTATATAACTTTTCTTGTAGAACACTTTTTTTCTTTAATAAAGTAAGTTGGAATTGATCAATATTATTCAGAGTTTTTTCTAGCTCTTCTAAATTTTTGCTTACTTTTTGAGCTGTGATAGAATCATTGTAGTTTATTTTTGCGTCATTTAAATGAGTAAAAATAGCATGCTGTTTATCAGCTATAGCATAAAGTTTTTGTGAAACTTCTTTAACAGCAATAGCAAAGTATTTAGAAAACATGTCTTTAAAGTTTTCAAAGTCTTCAACTAATCCATCTCTATGCTTATTTAAATTCACAAGCGCTAGGTCTAAGCTGGAAGCATCAATAGTATCTTTAGCTACATCACTTTCTAGGCCTGCTCTAATAGAAAAAAGCTCTTCTGCATGCCTTTCTTGGTAATCTTTAAAAAATCTTGCTACTTCTCGACTTCCTTGAGTAGGTCCTTCCCCTAAGGAGGCGTTTACGCTAGTTTCAATAAAAGGAGCTATTACTTTCTTAGTTTTGGTTAAAACCTCTCCGTCCTTAACGGTCTTTACTTGTTTTTTTCCATTATCAGGGGAAAGAAAATCGTTGAGCCTTTCAAAGGCATTATAAAAATATGATTCTATTCGATCTTCTTTAGTAAAGGCAGAAAATAAGAACAATAAACCTTCTTCAATAGATCTCTCAAGTCCTTGTCTTACTTTTTCATCAACAATACCATTACGCTGCTGTAAAACATTAGCTAGCTCATGTCGATCAGTTTTTATTCTTGGGTTACTTATATCTAATGTTACTACAAGTTCTTGGACTACACCTTTAATCAAAGTCCTTATTGAGTTGTTAAGATGGGTTCTCGAAATTGTCTCATTATTAGAGCTGTTTTGGAATTGATCTAATACAGAAGAAACGAGACCTAAAAATTGTTTGTGATGGTTTCTATCCCATCCCTTTTTTAGTTCTTCAATTTTAGCTATTGCTTCTTTTTTTGCTCCTTTCTTAAAAACTGAAGAGTTAATTTTACCTTCAAACAAATAGGAAACTATTAAAAATGGCAAATGGATAAAGGCATAAGCTAAATATAAAGGTAGGTATACAGCTTTTTCAGTCCATGTATTGAGATTCCATGTAGAGTAATCAAATTTGCTTAAAAACACTTCTTTTAAGCGAAGGTTAGGAAGAAACCTCTCTATCAATTTGTCAACTACAAAATTTCTTAATTCCTCTTCACTTTTAAAATAATTCCTTGGATCTGGATCACCATCAATTTTGAATAGATTGCTACCGTTTACTCTCAAAAAGTACTGACTCTTCAGTTTTGTTTGTAAAAGGTCTACAAAGTTATTTCCTGGATTTTCAAGAGTTGCCTTTGTGCTTGTATTATCTATTGAGTCTTGTGCAGTTTGTCTATAGGCGCTTAAAAAGTTGTATATAATTCTTAAAAAGCTATTAAAAAAGTTATCAATACCACTTTTGGTGGCATATTTTTCCCGAACAAAAGTCATTACATTTTTTGTGAGATCTTCAATAAAGACTTTTAAGACATCTCCAAAAAGGTGATATGCAGCAAATGACTTAACTTTTTGGGTAACAGTCATTTTATTCCAAAATTTAGCTTTGAATTCAGTCCAAAAATCAGCTTTGTTTTTTGCAACCTTATTGGCTATTTGTGAAAGTGAGTTTTCAATGGAAGCTGAAGATAGTTCCTCTTGAGAAAAATGGCAAATATAGGAGAGAAGCCCTTGTGCAGCAAAATAGGCAAATGCTCTGTCAGCAAACTCTTCTTGCACTTTTGTAGTGTCCTCAATTGTACGGCATTTTCTCATACTTGAATTTGCTGGAGGCCGTTGCATCTTTACTTTTACATTAGATGGTATCAAAGACCTTGAAAAATCAGTTGATCTTTCCAATACATCGGTTTTCCCAGTAAGATTAAAGGGATTTAGGTCATACCATAAAAAATTGCAGTGAGAGTGGATAATTCTTGTAGCTAATGCTCCTAACTTCTGAGGTAAACTCGGTGTGGCAGGCTTAGGCGGTGTATCTTGAAATGTACGCTCAGAAAGTAAAAAATTTTTACTAATTCTTGGCATTTTATGTTTTTTTGTTAACGTTTTGGCAATATTATAAAACTTTGCTATAGTTGTTTTAAACTTATTTATTTTTAAAAAAAGATTACATATTTTTTATATGAAAGAATTCGACTCCTTATTAGATGTTGCGAAAACCCTTTTAGGCCCTAATGGCTGCTTTTGGGATAGAAAGCAAACTTGTGAATCTCTTCAACCATATTTGCTGGAAGAGGCTTATGAAGTAACAGAGGCTATTGACACAAAAAATTTTAAAGATCTCCAAGAAGAACTAGGTGATCTTCTCTATGTAATAATTTTTATAGCAAAAGTTGCAGAAAAAGAGCAAAAATTTACTTTAAATGAAGTTCTTGACGGGGTTAAAGAAAAACTTATTAGGCGACATCCCCATGTTTTTCAAAAAGAGCAGATAGATACTGATAAAGAATTAGAAAAAAGATGGGAAGAAATCAAAAAAGCGGAAAAGAAAGAAAGAAAAAGCATTCTTGATGGAATCCCACTTCAGTTGCCCCTTCTTTTAAAGGCTCAAAAGATTCAAAAAAAGATTAAAGGTAAGGTCTCTTTAGAGTGGGAAAAAACCAACTCTTTGGAACAAGAGATTTGGGATATTATTACTAAGGCTGAAGAGATGGAAGTGGAAGTAGAAAGCTTATTTAGAAAGTTTTTACAAAATATTGAAGAAAAGGTCAGAAAAAAAGAAGCTGGAGATGATCTCTTGGCATAAGCTAAATCCTTAAGGCTGCTATCTTCCGATCCTGACCTGTTTCAGATGGCTTATTCCAAGGGGTCCCCAGCAAACAATTATTCTATCAGCTTTTGGGGATTTGGTTCAATATCATCTGGTAAAAAGATTTCTTTCATTTAGGTTTTCAACGATATTCCCTTGACGATTGGGTAGAGCAGAGAGGTTCATTAAATAAGTCTGGGGAAAAAATCGAGCCAAAATTTGAACGGCATTATCTCCATTTTGAGCAAGTGCAGCAGCGGAGTGTAAGCAAAGTCCAACACCATGTCCTGATCCAAATCCTGTAAATGTGATTGATTCAGCTGCCTGTGAAATAGTAAATTCAGAACTTTTTAATAGATCTTTATTTAATCTATTCTGCAAGTCTATAAAGTTGAAATCCTTTTTTTCCGATCCGTTGATTACTCTAGCTCCGTAAATTTTGTTAGAGTCCTTATCAGTAAATAGCTCTAGTTTATCAATGTTTGAAACATTTAAGAGTTTAGCTAATTTTATTTTAGAAATGATAAAAGACCATTTTGTGTCATCTTTGTCTAATTCAGCATGAGGAGTGCTTATAGAAAGATTAGGAGCATGACCATCAAATCTAAATATGGATCTGAAGGGAGCTGTTTTACCAGCTGAATGCTCTGTCCATTTAGCTGCAAAGGGAACATTTTTACCTTGGTAGGGATGAATCATGATTAGGTTTTTGGTTGAGTCTACCCCTTTAGTAATAAAAGAAGAACTATCAACTAAAGCGCATCCTTGGAATCCAACATCTTTAGCATCCACGTCCCAAAAAGAATGCAGACCTCCTTTTGAAACATAATAATAGGCATTAGTTCTAGCTAAAATAGCTACCGCAGCCATAACTTCAGTCTCCAGTGGAAAGGGGAATTTAGGGGTAAGGATGGCTTTTATATACTTTTCAATATCAATGTCGTTAACGATGCTGATTTTATCTTCTATTTGAAAAACCGCGATGGCTCCTTCATATTGAATGCCATTTACTAAGATAGACGTTTCTTCTGAACGTGGAACAATGTACACTTGATGAATGCCAGGAAATTGCTCTCCCCATTTAATCCCATTTTGAAGTCCATGAACTAAAAATCTTTTGCCTAAAAGCCCAGAGCTAATTCTTGAACCATCTTCGGGATTGAAAATATAATAGGGGCCCTTAACTTCCAAAACAGCTCCTGAAATATCTTTTTCCAGCAATACTCGTATATTTTCAGGACGTTTTACTTCTAGAGCAGTGTTGTCATTGGAAGAATATAAATGTACACTCAAAAAAAGTGCGAAAATACAAATAAATCTCATGATTTATCTCCGTGATTTAGTGTTTTAGGCTTTGAAAGACCTAGATGTTCATAAGCTAAATTAGTGAGTTCCCTTCCTCTTGGAGTGCGACGTAGGAAGCCTTGCATGATTAGGTATGGCTCATATACTTCTGCAATAGTTGTAGGTTCTTCTCCTACTGCTACTGCTATTGTCTGGATGCCGACAGGACCACCATTATAATGGTTTTGAATTACGGATAATATTTTTATATCCATTTCATCTAGGCCTTTTTCATCAATGGAAAGCATTTGTAGAGCTGATTTCGTAGCAGATAAATTTATTGATGAAAGATTTTTCATTTGTGCGAAATCTCTAACCCACCTTAGTAAATTATTTGCAATGCGAGGGGTCCCTCTGGCTCTTTTAGCAACTTCTAAAGCAGCGCATTCTTCTAAATTCATAGCAAGCAACCTTGATGATCTTAAAATAATTGTTTTTAAAACTTCTGGTGGATAAAAATCTAGACGAAATTGAGAGGCAAACCTAGATCTTAATGGTGAACTTAGAAAACCTGATCGTGTAGTAGCACCAACTAAAGTAAAAGGCTCTAAAGTAACTTGAACACTTCTTGCATTGGGACCAGAGTCGATTAAAAGATCTAAGGTAAAGTCCTCCATAGCTGAATATAGGTATTCTTCAGTTTGACGAGGCAATCTATGTATCTCATCAATAAAAAGGACATCTCCTTTTTTTAAGTTTGTTAATACACCTGCCAAATCTCCCGGTCTTTCTAAAATTGGTCCTGATGTCGAACTAAGATTTGTTCCCATAGCTTTTGCAATAATATAGGATAAAGTAGTTTTTCCAAGTCCGGGTGGGCCAAAAAAAAGAAGGTGGCCTAAAGGCTCATTTCTTTGTTTAGCTGCACCAATATGCACGTTGAGTCGTTCTCGAACAGCATCTTGCCCAATAAAAGAGTCAATGGAATCTGGCCTTAAAGGCATTTCAAAATTAGCATCTTGCTTTGACCAGCTAGATTCAATATAATGATCAGTCATAGTTGAGTTTTTATCTTCACTATCTTTTAAAAATTCTAGCAAGAAACTAATTCAAACGCTATATCTAAATCCTTAGCGTAAAAAAATGGAGTAATAATGACCCTGTGTTCTGATCGATGGATTCGAAAAATGGCTAAAGAAATGAAAATGATTGAACCTTTTGTAGAAGGTCAAGTCAGAGAAACTAATGAAGAAAGATTGATAAGTTATGGTCTTTCCAGTTATGGCTATGATCTTAGAGTAGGTCCTGAATTTAAAGTATTCACCAATGTCCATAGCTCTATTATCGATCCTAAACATTTTAATAAAGATTCCTTTGTCGACGTTAAGGGCAAGACTTGCATCATTCCTCCTAATTCTTTTGCTTTAGCAAGAAGTGTTGAATATTTTAAAATTCCTAGAGACGTTTTAACGTTGTGTGTTGGTAAGTCTACCTATGCCAGATGTGGCATCATTGTAAATGTGACTCCTTTCGAGCCAGAGTGGGAAGGATATGTGACATTAGAAATATCCAATACTACACCACTTCCAGCAAAAATTTATGCTGATGAGGGACTAGCTCAGGTACTCTTTTTTAAAGCGGAAGGAGTATGTGAAGTATCTTATGCTGATAGGAATGGAAAATATATGCGTCAACCACGTGAAATAACTCTTCCATGCCTATAGTGTATTTATTTTGAAAATTAATTCTTAATTTAGGATATTTAGCTAAAGGGTGGAATCTTAAAAAATTATGCGTTTTTTTTCAAAGCAATTCATTATTAACGAGTTATTCATTAAATCCTGGTGGGTAATTTCTGTATGCCTGCTTTGTTTTTTAGGTTATAATCACTTTGCTAAGAAAAGAAAGCATGATATTTTTCTTTTACAAGAGAAGCTCGCTCATTTGGAGCTTGCTAGGGACAAGGCTCTTCAAGAAAAGGATGATCTGTCTTTGCAAATTTGCTCACAAAGTGACCCTGCCTGGATTGAATTAATATTGATGAAGCAGTTAGGAGTTGTTCCAGAAGGGTACTTAAAAATTCACTTTAAGAAAGAATAAGTCATAAGATGCTAATTTCCATCTTAATTTTTTTACTGGTCTTGCTAATATTTTTTTCTGCTTTTTTATCAGCTTCTGAGACTGCCCTTTTTTCGCTATCTCATTTTACTTTAAAATCTTACAAGTCATCAGAAGATTCTAATAAAAAAATTATAGCACGTCTTCTAAGCAACCCAAGAGAACTGCTTGTAACATTAATGATGCTTAATGTTTTGGCCAATATTATGGTGCAAAACGTAGTTTCTTCTTTATTTGACGATCTTGCTAGCTGGTTTTTAAAAGTTGGAATTCCGCTTGCCTTAACCCTTGTTTTTGGGGAGGTAATACCCAAATCTTTGGCACTTTCTAATAATGACTGGATTTCTAATAAGGTTGCTAAACCCATTGCTTTTATCGAAATATTTTTAGGACCAGTTAGGTCTTGGCTGACTTCTCTAACAAACTATATTTCAAGGTTTCTTTTCTTTTTTTTAAAAAAAGAAAAGAAAATCTCAGCTAAAGAATTAGAGCATATTCTAAAGACCTCGAAAGCCAGAGGAATACTCCATTCTGATGAGACAGAACTAGCCTCTGGGTATTTAGAGCTTCAAGAGGCTTATGTAAAAGAGGTAATGCGACCTAGAGAGGAAATTCTTTATTTCAACATTAATGAGTCTGTTGATTCTCTTATTAACCTTATGGTTGAACAAGAGTGTTCAAGAGTTCCTGTATGCAATAAGGATTTGGATAATATAGAGGGGATCATATCTGTTAGAAGACTTTTTTTTTATAAAGATACCATTAAAAGCCCAGATGATTTGAAAAAAATATGTAAAAAACCCCTTTTTATTCCTGAATCAACCAATGCTTTTTTCACTTTGCGGAAACTAAGAGAAAAAGGAGAAAACCTGGCTATTGTAGTAGATGAGTATGGGTCTATTTCGGGACTAGTTACACAAGAAGATTTAATCGAGTCCATTGTAGGAGAGATCGTTGATCTAAGAGATAAAAAGCAAAGGTACACACGATCAGGAACAGATGTTATTATAGCTAGTGGTAAAATGGAGCTAAGCGAGTTTGAAGATATTTTCCAAGTGGAGCTAACGAATCCTCAAAATGTTGTGACAATAGGTGGTTGGCTTACTGAACAGCTGGAAGATATTCCAAAAACAGGGACAAAATATGTTACAAATGATTTTCTTTTTTATGTCCTAGCTGCTGATCCTAATAAAGTTAGAAGAATTTATATTAGAAAAATTAAACCAGTAAAGAAAAAAGGCAATAATGGGTAATTGGGTATTTTTTCTTCTTCTAACTTTCATATCTATTGTTATACATGGCTTTTTTTCCATGTTTGAAATGGCTGCTGTTTCCTTTAATAGGGTAAGGCTGCAATATTTTGTAAGCCAAAATATGCATAGGGCAGTCTGGCTTCAGCATTTACTAGATAAGCCTTCTAGACTATTTGGAACGACATTAATAGGGGTGAATACATTTTTACAAGTAGGTTCAGAAGCGTCTAGACGTTTTTATGAGTCAATAAACTTGCCGCCAGAACTTGCCCCAGTAACTCAGGTTCTCATCGTATTAATTTTTGCTGAGTTAGCTCCCATGTTTGCAGCTAGAAGATACTCTGAACATGTGGCATTACTAGGCATACCTGTTATTATTTTTGTGAGTAAAATTCTAACTCCTGTAATTATCATCGTAAACGGAATATCCTTTTTCTTTAATTGGCTTTTTGGGAAGAAGTCTGCTGGTGCATTTTATTTATCTAAAGAAGAAATCCAAAGGGCTTTTGAAGAAAGTGAGACCAAATCCAAGCAGGATGTCAATGTTATTATGGGAAATATTTTTTCTCTAAGAAATAAATATGCTAAAAACATAATGATTCCTCTTCACTTAACTCCTGTTTTTTCTAGTGAAGCTACTTTTAAAGAAATTAGAAATTCATTAAGTGTGAAATACTTTTCTTATATTTTAGTATATCACAGGAATGAAGAGAATTTAGTTGGGGTGATTCAAACAAGAGATCTGCTAAAAGCTCAAGAATCTCAAAAAGTGGCTGATTTTTCTAAACCACCATGGTTTATTACTGAAAATAACTCTGTTGTAGAAATTTTAAAGCAATTTCAAAGAAACAATCAGAATGTAGCTGTCGTTTTAGACTCTACAGGAAAAACCTTGGGGTTGATTACTCTGGATTTGATTATTGAAATGCTTTTTGGTGAAGTTGAGGTTATTGATGAACAATCTATTAAAACAAAACGGTTGGTCGAACGGACACTTTCTGGTGCAATGACAATTGAAGAATTCAATAAGCAATTCCAGGCTCACTTAAATTATCCTGAAATTGAAACCCTTAGTGATTTAATTAATGAAATACTCAAACATCATCCTTCAAAAGGGGAAAGCATTCTTATTGATGAATATGAATTTACAGTAATTGAACCCTCTTTATTAGGGGCTAAAACAATTATTGTGAAATCTATTTAATATTTTTAAGTTGTTGTACTGTCTTCTGAATGATAGAGGCTGCGGTTTCAATTTCTTCTTTGGTCGTATACCTGGAAAGTGAAAATCGAATAGATGATTTGGCTCTTTCGGGGTCTAAGCCCATATTTAATAATACTCTTGAGGGCTCTATCGCTCCTGATGAGCATGCAGATCCATGAGAGGCAGCTACTTTTTCTAAATCTAGACTAATTAGCAAGCTCTCACCATTTATCTTTTCAAAACTTAAATTTGAAGTATTGGGAATCCTTTTCCCAGTGCCATTAACTCTTACACCTTGTATATTTTTCATAAGTAGAGACTCAAATAAATCGCGCAAATTAGCCATTTTTGCTGAAAACTCCTCTACGTTGTTTTGTAAAAGCTCTACCGCTTTAGCCATTCCAATAATGCCAAGTAAGTTTTCTGTTCCAGCTCTTAATTGATACTCTTGCTCACCTCCTAAATGGAAAGGTGAAATTTTACATTTTTTACTAAGATATACAAAGCCGGATCCTGTAGGGCCATGGAACTTATGAGAACTAAATCCCATTGCTGAAATGCCATCGATTATTTCAAATGGCTCCTTTCCTAAAAGAGCCACTGCATCAACAATAAAATATGCAGACGACTCTTTTGCTATTTTTGCAATTTCTCTAACTTTGTTTTTTACTCCAGTTTCGGAATTCACAGCTGAAAGGACTATTAAGGTATCGCTTGTAGTAATATTTTTTTTCACATCTTCGGGGTCTATGTATCCTTTTTCATGAGCTTTTAAATAGACAACATCATAGCCAATGGATTCTAGGTATTGGCAGGTTTTAAATACGCAAGAGTGTTCAATATCAGATGTAATAATGCGGCCCTTAGGAAATCTTCGGATTAGCATATTCATTGACTCAGTTCCACCTGATGTAAAAAGTATTTCAGCAGGTTTCACTTTTAAAAACTGGGCAATTAAATGGCGGGCATTAGCTAGCCTAGCTTTAGCCATCTGCCCAAAATGATGAATGCTGGATGGGTTAGATGGAAAGCTATGCATTTCTTGTAAAATAGCGTCTCTAACTTCTGGAGCCAGCTGTGTTGTAGCATTATTATCTAAATAAATCCATTCATCCATGAATTTTAACCATTAAAATAGTAATGTTATCACGACTACCATTTTCTTTGGCATTATCAATAAGTTTTTGTACTGTAAGCTTTAAAGAGTGTTTTTCTTTTAAAATATTTTTTATTTCTTCGTGATGCAAAAAATCAGTGAGCCCATCTGAGCATAGGAAAAATATATCGTCTTTTTTTATTTTAATATGTCCGATGTCTGGGAGGACTTCCCTTTGAATCCCTATGGCTCGTGTGATTATATTTTTATATGGATGAGGAACTTCTTTAAAGGATTCCCTTGAAAGAGAATGATCTTCAGTTAATTTATGTAAAATATTATTTCTATAGAGATAGACTCTGCTATCACCTACATGGGCGAAAACAGCATCTGCATTATGAAGATACAAACAACAAACAGTTGTACCCATACCCTGAAAGCTTTCATGATCCCTGCTTAGGTTAAAAACCAACTGGTTTGCTTCATAAATAGACTGATTTAAATCTGTAATTGCTTCTTTTAATGATATTTTAAAATAATCAGATCGAAAGTTAATTTTAGCATACTCACTTAGAGACTGTATTGTTTTTTTTGCTGCAATCTCTCCAGCATTATGCCCTCCCATGCCATCTGCTAAGGCAAAAAAGTTGTGTTGATCTAAAGCTATAAAAGCATCTTCATTATTTTTTCTTGTAAGACCAATATCAGAGAAACCAAAAGTTTTTATAGAGTATTTCATCGAATAGTTGGGGGAGGTTCTGCTATTTTTCCTATCATGACAATTGATTTTGATTTCATTTCCATTAGGAGAACGAAGAAAGGCTTATTCACTAAAAAAGAATTGTTTGGCTGGTGTTCAAAGCTTTGCAAATTAATGGATGAGCTATTTTCTAAAGATGTGTCAATTCCATATTCGTTTAAAGATAAAGAAGCTCCATGTAGCACCTCACTGAGAAAAAGATCAACTTTTCCATTTATAGAGGAAAAATTAGCAACCCTTGAATAGGCGTTATTCATCCCAAGGTTGTTCAGTTCATTATTTAAGTTATATTTTTCTAAAAGAACAATCTTAGGTATCTTAACATCAATTATTTGAGGTTTTAAGTTAGATAAGACCTTAAGAATTTTCTTTTCATCCACGGAAAAGGAGGCAAAGTTTTTAGGAAGGATGAAAAGTAAAGACAACTGATTGGTAGTTGTTTCACAGCTGAGAGGTAAAGCTATAGCTGCAAGTTCATTATTTTCGAAAAAAGGAAATTCATGCACTTGATGCATCATCTCAACATAAACCTGTTTATTCTTATCAGTAAAAAATGGAGAGGGTTTGGTTAATTCTCTGTCAAATCCTAGTTCCCAATTACCTTTAAATGATAAGGCATTTCCAAGTAGAATTTTTGTGTCGAACGAAACATCTTGTTTAGAAACAAGGTTATCAATCTCAAAGTCTGTTTTTTGTGCTATCCAATAATTGATGTCTTGAAGATTTTCATAAGGTTTATTTAAAAAATTGACATTTTGTATTTTAGCATGAAACTCATCGTTTAGTAGTCGGCTATAAGAGGGGAGAATGGGCGTTGTTTTTTCAGCCCACATTCCATTGGCTAAGAAAAAAGAGCAATCCTGGTTTTTTTGTAGTATCATTTTAGACCAGTCGTGGAAAGAAGTAGCTAAGATGTTTTTTTCCACTTTTATCCCAAGTACTTTCTTTACTTCTGCTTCAGTTTTTCCTTCTGATCCTAAGTAAAGCATGTATAACGAAGCTGTTAAAGAAAAAGGAGAAATAAGAACAGTTTTTTCATCAGGTATTTGTTGTAGAAGGGATAAGCCAAATTTATTGCTTGAGGAAATAATAGATTTTACGGGGAGTGGCTTTTGCATAGAAAAGCACGAAAAACAAACGAAAAAAAAATAAATAATTTTGCTTTTCATTTTTTCACTCGAAAAATATTAAATTCACTACACTCATTGCATTAAATATTGCATGCATACTAATTGGTGCTAGTAGTGATCTCTGTCTCTCATAAATAAATCCTAAAAAAAAAGCCAGAGGAAATAGAGCTCCTATAATGGAGATATTGCCAACTCCTTGATGTTTAGAGTAATGAAAGAAAGCAAAACAAATGGAGCTGGCAAATATTGCTACATATTTTCCTAAAAATTTTTTAAACCACGTTTGTAAAAATCCACGAAATAATAACTCTTCAAGAAAAGGGGCAAAAAAAACTACAGAAAATAATGCTAAAGAAAAAAATAAAGGACTATCCATGGTTGATTTTAAGAATCTGACAGCAACTTGTTCTGGTACTTTTTTTACATTAAAAAGAACAAGTGTAAGCAAATCTAAAAACTGACTTAGAAAAAGTACTAAAGGTATAGTTATTACCCAGGCTATAAATCCTACTAGAATGTCGCTTAAAAAGTTTTTGTTCGGAGTCAGATGGATAGATTTGTCAAAGCTATGATATTTCTTTTTGTAAAAAAGGATAAGGAAAACACTCGCAGAAGCGAGCGATAGAAAATTAGAGTAAGATATCAATGCTACTTCAGATAAATAAGGCTCTTTAAAAGATATTGCTTTTATTAAAAGTGGACCAATAAATATCAAAGAAAATAGATAAATAACAAACGCCAATATTACATGGGGAAGAGATATCTGGATTTCTTTAGAGTCATCTTTTGGGAGTGAGAAAAATTTTTTTTTCCATGCAAAGTAACAAATAAAGACAGAGATCAAACCTAATAATAAGGTGATCTCTATACGAGCTTGCAAAGTTTGAAGCATTATCGACTTTTAGCTAAGAGTATGTAATCGCTTATCCTTTCTGCTATTTCTTTGGAAAAACTTAGATGGGCAAGCCCCATTGGAGAGGATAAGTATTCATCGACCCCCCAAACAATAATATCGTAATCAGTGTGTAGAACATTTTTAGAAATATAGTAAGAATCCTTTACTAGCTCTTGTAAAATTACTTTGGGCTTATTTCCTCTCAAGTCTACAGCGCGAATACGCATAGCAATATTCAAGTCGTGGGAGCATAGTTTAACATCAGTAGATTCTTCATTTTTTTTAACATGAACATCTTTATGTTCTACTAGTTCAAGAAAAACTACAAACTCTGCATTAGAATAGTGATTTTTAACCCACTCGATGTCGGTTCCAAAAGGATTTTTAGATATGTGTGAGTGGTGTTTGTTGTCTTCAGGTAGGTACAGAACACCATTTTGAGCCAATTTGGTAATAATTGTATCGCTAAACTCTTCTCCAAGACTCCAAGGAAGTTCATAAGATGTTGAATCGATTACAGGAGTAATTACAACAACCGGCTTAGCTCTACCATCTTCATGATAAAGTGAAAATTCGTCAGAGTTTTCCTTACAACCAGTAAAAAGTACTACCAGTGATAGATAACACAACCATTTGCGCATACAATTGCCTCATTTAGAGTTGATTCTTACATTTAATAAAACATAGCAAATGATTTTGATTCTAATCTATAGAAAATTATCAGCTAGACTGAAGAATGATAATTGACTGTGGATTGACTAAATATTTTTCTTTTATTTGGATAGTTAAATCTTCTGAAAAATCTTTTGGGAAATTTAAGGATGTGTCTACTTTTAAGTACCAATTCAATCCATCTTGCAGTTCAGGTAGACTATATTCAGCTAAATGGATAGTTGGGTTAAAAGCAATGTACAAGCAATTGTTGTTTTTTTCCTTTAAGTTAAAAGATAAGAATCCTAGGTCTTCGTCCCATTTAGGATTAAATAGTTCTGTTGAGTGCCAGTCAACGTCCTTTTCTTTAAAAAACTCAGGGTGTCCTAAGCAGGGGTGGTTTTTTCTAAAGGCAATTAGCTGCGATACAAAGGTGAAAATATCTTCGTTTTTTTCTAATTCGTCCCAATGAAACCAGTTTAATCTATTATCTTGGCACCATGAGTTATTGTTGCCTTTTTTTGTATGTCTAATTTCATCTCCCATGGTAAGCATAGGAGTTCCTTGTGAAATTAAAAGACATACAAAAAAGTTTTTAATCTGTTTATTTCGAACAGACAAAATAGCAGGGTCCTTTGAGGGCCCTTCAAAACCATAATTATGGCTATGATTATTATTCATCCCATCTTGGTTATTTTCACCGTTTTCTTCATTGTGTTTTTGATCATATGAAACTAGATCGCATAATGAAAAACCATCATGTGAGCTTATATAGTTTACACTGTGACAGGGAGTTCTGATATCACCATATAGATTTTGGGAACCAAATAGTACCGTTGCAAATTCACCTTTTAAGTTGGTGTCTCCTTTGATATATCTCTTCACAGTATCTCTAAATGAGCCATTCCATTCCATCCATTTACCCCATGAAGGAAATGTTCCTACTTGGTAAAGCCCCGCACAATCCCAGGCTTCAGCAATAAGTTTTGTATCTTCAAGAACTGGATCCAAGCTTATTGCTTCTATTAAAGGAGGCTTTTCCATTGGGTTTCCTTTTTCATCTCTTGTCAAAATCGATGCTAAGTCAAATCTGAACCCATCTACTTTCATTTCACTTACCCAAAACCGCAAAGATTCTAAAATCAGTTCTTTACCTACGATGCTGTTGCAGCTAAATGTATTTCCACAGCCTGAAAAATTTAGATAATGACCATTGGTGTCTAGTAAGTAATAAGTAGAGTTATCAATTCCTTTAAAATTTAAAACATGCTCAGTGCCTCCTCCTTCAGCTGTATGGTTGTATACAACATCTAGGATCACTTCAATGTTATTTCGATGCAGCTCTCTGACCATAGTTTTAAATTGATTTAAATAGCATATATCTGAAGTGGAGCTCATATATCGCTTCATAGGAGTGAAAAAATTAACAGGTGAGTATCCCCAGTAATTTGTTAATTTTTTCTTAGTTTGGGGGTTGATGTGGCTATTAGATGTTTCATCGAACTCAAAAATAGGGAGCAGTTCTACAGCGTTAATACCTAATTTTTTTAAATAGGGAATTTTTTCTATAACACCTAAAAAAGTGCCCGGATTTTTCGTCTTACTGCTTTGATCTTTTGTAAAACCCCGAATGTGCATTTCATAGATAATTAGATCGGAAAGGTTGAGATTTGGCTTATGCACTCCTTGCCAATCAAAAGAGCCATCGAGGACAACTTTACTTTTTAACGTGTCCTTAGGATCATTCCAAATAGGACTCCAACTTAATTCTCTTGAAAAAGGATCTGAAACGATATGCTTGGGGGTGAATAAATGTCCTTTCTTTAAATTATAAGGACCGTGCAGGCGAAAACCATACTCAAGATCAACAGGATAGTCTTCAATTAGCATATGCCATACATTTCCTGTTTTATTTTTTTTTTTATCAAAAGCAATTTCTTGAAAAATTTCTGTGCTGCCTTCTAGGAATAGGCAAAGGCTTACTTTTTGTGCATGGGAAGAAAATAAAGCAAAATTAATTCCTTGCCCTCGTTTACTTGGCCCCAATGGGGTAGGGTAGCCCAGTTTTACTTGATTTTCTTCAATTTTTCGAATCATGTTAAAAAAACTTTTTAATGAGCTTCTTATAACACAATAAGAAAATAAAAGATCAATAGGTTGTTATTGCTTATAAAGAATTTTACTGATAAACTCTCATTCTAGAAACTCACTAATTATTACTATAAGTTACTCTTTAAAGGAGGACATTCATGTCATTAGAAAATGCCAAGGCTAACCTAAAAGAATTTGGAAAAGAACTTAAGCTTGAAGGGTTAGAATTTGACGAAAATAATACCTGTATATTGGGGATTGATAATGCTTTTTCCCTTCATATTACTTATGAACCTAACTCAGATAGGCTCTATCTTTATTCACCTCTTTTAGATGGTCTTCCAAAAGATGACAAGATCTTGCTATCTCTTTATCAAATGTTATTAGAGGGGTCTTTATTAGGTGGACAAATGGCTGGCGGCGGCGTTGGCGTTGCTGTTAACGAAGAACTGATTTTAATGCATTGTGTTCTTGATATGGGCCTTGGAGTTGAGGTCTATGCCCTTTCTAAATTTGCTCCATTATTTGTTGAGACAGTTGAGCAGTGGAGAGAGAGAGTGAAAAAGAAATGTGCTGGACAAGATCCTGGTCCGTATAAACTTCCAACACCAGCTCAGGGGAAAGCTCCAATGCCTCAAGCAGGACCAATGACAGATAGATATAAGAAAGTCTAAGAAAACTTTTCTAGTTTCTTAGTAATTGATTTAAGGGACGCTTTTAAAGAAGCGTCCCTTTCTTTTTGGTTTTCAACTTTTTTCACGCTACTTATTACAGTTGAATGATCTCTGTTAAAAACTTTTCCTATTTTAGTAAAAGGATATTTCAATTCAGATCTAAGAAGGTACATAGCGATTTGTCTCGCATTAGCACATTCTTTAGTTTGAGCTCTTTCCAATAAGTCTTCTTCTTTTAATTCATAAAAAAAGGCTACGCTCTTAATTATGTCTTCATGAGTTATAACTTTTTTAGATGATTCTTGAATAAGATCTTTAAGTATTACAGCTACATCACTCTCAGATATTTCTTCTAAAGGAGTTGAAGCTCTTAAAATTAGAGTATCAAAAGCTTTCGTAATATCTTGTGTAGAAGGAAATGCACTGATAAAAAAGTCCAAAAGAGAGTCTTTCAAGGTGATGGCATAGCTTTTGGCTCTTAGTTGAAGCAATTTAATAAAGTCTTCTTTTTGTAGTGGTTCCAGTGAAGAGGAAAGACCCCATTCAAAACGACTTATCAAACGAGGTTCAATTTCCGTCAATTGCATAGGGGGTTCTTTACTTGCTAAGATAATTTGTTTATTTTCAGTGTGAAGGGTATTAAAAGTATGAAAAAACTCTTCTTGTGTTGCCCATTTTTTTTCAAACAAATGAATGTCATCAATAATTAGAACATCTACGTTTCTATAGGTTTTTCTAAATTGATCCATATACCCTTGGCGCATGGAAAAAACTACATGCTTTGTAAAAAGATCAGCAGAAACGTAGAGAGCCTTTTTATTTGTTTGAATAAAGTACTTTGCAAGAGCTGTAAGTAGATGTGTTTTACCCGATCCTGAAGGGCCAAAAATATAAATAGGATTCAGTGTTCCAAGTGATATGTTAGGGGAGGTGGTTTCATATCTTGCAAGGTCGCAAAGCAGGCGAAATAAGATTTTATTATTGTTCGCAGGATAAAAATTAGAAAGGTGAAAAATAGGATCTAATGGCTTAAAGTTTAAAGATAATTCTTCTTTAGAAGGAATATCTTGTTTTTTCTTTTGCTGCGGTTCTTCTATATGAACTTTAATTAACTGAGAATTGGCATTCTTAAATGTTGAGAGTTTGGGAGCAACATACTCTTTAAACCAGGAAAGTTGAAAAGAGTTGTCGCTCTCTAAATAAATATTCCGAGCGTCGAACTTCCATATTTTTAAAGTTCTTAGCCATTTGTCAACATTGGCTTTTCCTAATTCTTTTTCTAAAGATTGAAGGAAGAGTTCCCACTGTTTCACCAAAAAATTCCTATTTTTTCTTTTTTCCTTTAGGTGAATAGTATGCCCGTACAGGTACGCTGGATATTTTTTTCATAGTTTTTGTGTTGTAGTACTGTTGCAGCATCCCTAATAGCGAAGAAGATAACCAATAAAGATTCAAACCAGATGGAAATTTATAGAACATAAATAGAAATAGTATGGCCATAAAGTTTCCTACAGCTTTTTGCTGTTTTTGCTGATCAGTCCATTTAGATTTGTCTTTAGGTAATTTCATGGTAACTTTTTGTTGGACATACATGACCAAACCTAAAAGAACAGGAAGTAAGTGGAATTCAGTTCCAAAGAAAATAATAGGATAGTTCCAGCTAAATAATACGTCAGGTGCAGTTAAGTTGTTAATCCAACCAGGGATGAAAGATGCCCCTCTTAGTTCAAAAGTAGACTTTAAAAGATCAAACATACCAATTAAAAATGGAATCTGAATAAGTATAGGGAAGCAGCCCATTAATGGATTGGCTTTCTTTTCTTGGTAGAGCTTCATGACTTCCATTTGAGCTCTTTTGGGATCTCTTTTATATTTTTCTTGGATCGATTTTGCTAGAGGAGCTACTTCTTGCATTCGTGCATTCGCTTTAAATGACCAAGCATTTAGCGGGTACAGCATCAATCTCAAAACAACTGTTAAAAGTATAATGGAAAATCCCCAAGAGCCAGTAATTTTATGAAAAAGGCTCATAAGAACAAATAAGAACTTGGCAAACGGCTCTGATATAAAAGCAAACCAGCCATGAAAACTTTGAGCTCCTAAGTAATTAGGATTATAACCGATAGTAGGGTCAGAATAGACATTGTCAACATATTTTAAAATGTCACTTTCATACGGCCCAGCAAAAACCCTAAAGTCCATTGATGAAGTATTTGCCAATGGCACTAAAATATCGTAGCCAGGATAATTTTTTGCAGGATAGAGATTATATTCTGGATCAATTAATGAGATTCGAGGTACTAATGTGTTTCCATCAATTTTTTCTGTTTTATATCCTTGAGTGGGTTCTAAAAGAGGATCAACAATCACTCCAAAAAATCCATTAGAATTAGAAGTCCAGTTTGGGTAAACAGATGTAACAGTATTAGTTGCATCAGGCAACTTCATTTTATCTACTGTGGTTTTTTTACCTTTGTTAATTTCATACTTTAAAGCAGGAGTTGCTTTTCCTGAAATGAGCTCAACATCTGGAACACCTGAAGTGAGCCAAAGGTTTCTTTTATCCCCATCTACTAATACTTTTAAGTTGACCACAAATGGAACTTCAGGACCTTCCGGAAGGGTGAATATTTTAGTAATCCGTCTATTAGATTGAGACAGTTCAAATTCAATATAATTTTTCTCAAATCTTCTTACTTTGTAACTTGCTGTGTCGGTATTACTGTCGTCAGATAAAATGTTTAAAGCATAATATTTAGGATCAACGCTTCGATAGACAGAGCCGTTGGAATTGTAAATTGTCCTTCGTAAAAGAGGATAATATCCTCCTTTGTTTCCTTTAGCAATTTTTTGCGTTCCAGTATCTGTTGCTACGTAATAGGATTTAGAGGGAAAGAAATCATTTTGTGGGTATTTCTCGCTAATGATACGGTCAACTTCAATAGGGTTGATAGGGCTTGAAGGATTTTGTTTAGACTTTAATGGTAAATTTACTTCTGCTAAAGCGCCACCTCTTGTAGAAAAGACCAATTGCAAATATTCATTTTCCAAGACATAAAATTCTTCATTATAATCTTGCTCGGTCTCGGTCTGGACTCTTATGTTAGATGTCTCTGAGACTTTTTCAATTTGTTTTTTGTTTATCCACTCTTTAGTCTCGTCCGTTTTTTTAGAAGAAAAAAAATGGTTTACTCCATAAAACGTAAGTGTGACTAAAATTATAAAAAGTATCGCTCTTCTATCCATTTTGACCTTTAATTTTGCATGAATTTATCACGATTGGATTTAGAAAAAAAGAATTAAAGCTCTTCTGCAGTGTTTTGATTGGTTTCTAAACAGGCAATAAAGTCTGAAAAAGCTTGTGTATATCTTAAATTTTCTAGCCAGTCATCTTCCATAATTTCTTCTATAGGAGGCAGGGCATCAAAAAGCTGGGCTTTTTCAATGAACTCCATGGCCTGTGAATAACGTCTAGTTAAAGATAAAAGGCACGCCATTTGGTAATATGCGTGCTGATTGCCAAGTTGGCCGCTTCGCATGATCTTTTGTTCAGCTTCCTTAAAAAATGCTTGAGCGGTTGTTTCATTTTGCGATAGATCAGCAAGGTGAGTCAGTGTCAGTCCCCATTCTAGCCAGATTTGATCATTTTCAGGTTCTTGTTTAACTGCGAGCATGAAATAGTTAATAGCTTTACTGAAAACTTCTTTTTCTAAAGTAATTTCAGCTAGATGAGAGAAACAAAGAGCCGTTTTAAAGTAAATGTCAGGATATTGGGGGTCAACAAGAATGACATGTAAAAATAGTTCGATGGCCTTTGTGTAATACTTTTCTTCATCAGTAAGTTCGCCCAATAAAAACAAGCTAAGTGCGTAGTAAAATAGCCAATTAGGGTGCTGTAATATAGCAGTTTTATGTGATTGAATGATTGCCTCTAAAAGTGCTGTTCCTTTTTTCAAGGAATCTATATCAGCAGTACACTCAGCAAGCTTTAAAAGAGCTTTTGCATAACCGAAGCTAAGTGAGGGACAAGAGGGTTTTAAATCACAAGCTCTTGAGAAAAAGTCGCAAGATTGTTGGAATATCTCTACATCTTCTAAAAAGTAGCCTAATTCATAATAGGCACTGGCCAATATATGCCACAGTTCGGCGCAGGATCTATCTAGGGAAATTCCGTGCTGTATTTTTTCAATAGCAGCTTCTATAAAATCTGGTTCTTCATAGTATTTTCCAAAAGCCATTAAGCAAACACCATAAGCATACCAAAGTTCAGGCTCATCTGGAAATTGATCGACAGCCTTGATAATTTTATTTTCCGATTCAATCATTAAATCTAAACGGTTGGTAAAAAGCCCGAGTTGAGATAGCGATTCTGTCCATTGGCCAATTACAAGAGGATGCCTAGGGTCAATATTTTGTGCTCTTATGCACTTTTGTGTGGCAAGTTTAAGCCTTTGCGGATCTTTGTTAAGAATGCCGGCTTCACCTAAAAGCTGGGCCCAATTTAGCCAAAGTTCAATTTTGGTGTTATTTTTTTTTAATGCCTGAGTAAAGCATTCGTGAGCATGGTTATAATAGTGCTCATCGATCGTATTAATATACAATTGGGTATAAGCTTGGGCTAAACAAAACCATCCTTCATACGATTCAGAGTTACTTTTGACGACCTTTCTAAAATATTCAATGGATTGGAAGTACATTTTCGAATCATTGATTAAAAGGCCCATTTGTAAGTAGGCATTTCCAAAGTCTCTCCAAAAATCTGAAGAGGCGTTATTTTGATACGAGGACGAAGTACAAAAAGATTGAATTGCCATCCTAAGATCGATTGCTTCTCCAGAAGCTTCAGAAATTGCTGTCCATAACAAACCTATTTTCCAGTATAAATCTCCCTTTTTTTCTGGGGATTGACTATCTGATAAACGAATGGCTGTTTCAAACTTCGCTTTAGCATCAGTTAAAAAGTGCAGCTCACTGTGCGCTTTGCCTAGTTGAGTAAGGGTTAAACCCCAATTTAGCCATATATCAAAATTTTCAGTATCCAGTTGAGAGGCGACAGTAAAATTTTTATTAGCTAATTGAAAGGCCTTTTCTTGATTTTCTAAGATAGCATATTGATAAAAGGCCACTCCTTGGCGAAACCAATTTTCTGGGTCAGAAGGTGCTAGTTCGGAGGCAGCTTCAAAATATTTTAGGGCCTTCAAATCATTTTTTTGTAAAAGAGTCTCTGCTTTGCTTAGATATTTTTTTGATAACTCATTTTTTTCTTTAACAGAAAGTTTCATCCATTTATCAGGTACTTCATTATTTTTTTGAGGAAATATGCGGTTAAAAAAGCGTTGAAGCAGATGTGTTTTGTCTATCTTATTAGAACTCATATTATTCATACGATTAGTTTAGCTGATTATAGAGCAGTATTTTCATTTTTCTCAATGGATTCTCTCGATGAAACAATCTTTGAAAATCCGCTTGGTAAAAGTTTAATTTTTAAAGGAAATTTTTTAATTTTACAAACAAAAATTTTCCTTTTCAGCGATTTTTTTTAGATCCTGTCTATGCCATTTTAACCCATTTTTTTTATGCCTGGAAAGGTCGAAAAAATGGATAGGTATTTTATATTTCGGCAAGATCCTTTCTAATTGTTTTTTTATAGTATTTTCACAAAATTTTTTTGCTAAAATAAAGCAGACTGGTCTATGGCCAAATGCCGGATCTTTAACCGGCAAAACAAATACTTCTTCGAAACGGCCACATTGATAAATACTTCGTATTATTTCTTCAGGGTAAATATTTTCACCTCCCGATATGAATAAATTGTCTTTTCTTCCAACAAATGAAAAACCATAGGTTTTATGGTATGCCCCAATATCTTTGGTTTTAAACCATCCTACATGAGGCTTTTGACCAAAGTATCCCTTAAATAAGGTATCTCCTTTCACAAGGATTTCCTTATTTTGGTCTAGTTTCATAAAGCTGTATTTATGAGGAAATCCCAAGTAATATCTTCCATCTCGAATAACTGGTTTGTTGCATAATAAAAGTTGTGATGATGTTTCACTCATTCCATATGTAAGTGCAATGGGAAGATTTGCTTTTACTGCTTCAAAATATAAATCTTCCGAAAGATAGGCACCTCCAACCAATAGACATTTAAATTGAGCAGGTAAGGACAAAGCATCTAATAATCTGATCAATTGAGTTGGCACTAAAGAAACAACGTTAGCTTTTGTCTCTAAAAGGGACATCCCTTTTTCAGGAAGGAAAAGGGCCGCTTTACTTATAAAAGTTCTAAATAAAATAGATAACCCACTTACATGGAACAAAGGAAGAGACAAAAGGTAAGTGTCTTGTTCGGTAATCCTCAATTTTTCAATGGCTGCTAGCGAATTTATGAAAAAAGATCTAGGTGTAAGAATTACTATTTTAGGCAAAGAGGTAGACCCAGAAGTAGAAATGTATATTTTACTTGAAAAATAGCTTATGGATTTTTCTAAGAAGATTTTTTGTTCTACATATTGCTCTATTGTATCGATAAAGCGACCCTTTACTTGCTTTGTAAGGCTCATATTTAAAGTAAGAGGGTTGCGAGAATTAAGTAGGTAAACTGTTTTTCCCTGCCTTAAACAGGCAAATAAAAAAACAATACTGTTAAAAGAAAGGCTTGGGATAAACGAAAGAGTCTCACTTAAGTCTTTTATATTATGCTGGCAAAAGGAAATATGAGTATCCAGTTCTTGATAGCTGTAGTTTTTGTGTATGCTAGATACAGCAGTCTTATGTGGGGCTAGTAAAGCTGCTAATCTAATGGGACATAGCATAGGTTTTCTGTATTAAGCAGGGGTTTTTCTATAATAGTTTTTCCTTGCGTTTGTTCAAATAAGGAAAATGTAATATTGTCTTCCATAAACTGAGAGGTATCGATTCCTGGTGCATAAAAGCTAGATTTTTCAGCTAGTCTTAAAATATGATAAATGCCCACTTTTGATTCAAAGCTACTGCTAAAAATTAAAGGCTTATTTTTGGCATTTTCAGAAATATTGCCTACAATTGTAGGTTTGATTACTAAGCCGGCAATATATGGCAACTCCTCTGCTTTTAAAGTAGGTAAAGACTCGTCGAAGACAGTTGGAAACTGCGTTTCTTTACTTAGCAGAAGCGACTCTTGTTTAGTTATACAAGGCTCTTCTAAAAACTCAAAGTCAGTTGGTTGAAAGCTCTTACAAAATTGAATAGCATTTTTAAAAGAAAGGCTTTGGTTGAAGTCTACTCTAATTTTTTTGTCAGGGTAGAGTTTTTTCAGTTCTTTAAAAAGATCTATTGTTTCTAAAAGATCTAATGAATGGGCTTTTACTTTTATACTAGTAGTTAGGGTAGAAGAAATTTTTTTTAAGATTTCTTGAGGACTTCCTAGTAATAAAGAAGAGTAGGATAGAGATATTTTTTCAGGAAGTTCCTTTATAAAAGAGCAGGTAAGTCCAAAGGCAAGGGAGGGGAATATTTTCTGAAAATTTATGGACTTCTTTTGCTTAAAGGCATGGATTACCTCTTTTAGTTGAGTAAAAGCATCTTGCAACGATTCCTTACTAAAAAAAGGGAGGGGAGCTACTTCCCCATAGCCTATTCGTCCCTTTGAATCTGTATGTTTTAGAATAAACCCTTTTCTTGTAGCAAAAGTTTTTCCCTTTAATTTTAGAGGTGTCTTAAAGGGGATATAATAAGAAAAAACCTCGAACTTCAAAGAATCCATCCAATACAAAATAAAAGGGTAAATACAAGCATGGTTATGCTTGTTTCTTTTAAAACAAGAGGAAGGTCTTGTAAGAAAAGTACTTTTTTAATGGGAGGTATTGTTAACACACATGAGAGTAAAGGCAGTAATCTTATTCCTGAAAAACAGCTAAGGGTAAGTAAAATAATATAGGGAAATAGCACGCATACAAGATATTCAAGCTTTCCCCATGTCATACCATATCGCACTATTAAAGTTTTTTTATTGGCTTTTAGATCTTCCTTAGCGTCTCTTAAATTATTAGCCGTTAAAATTCCACATGAGAACAAGCCTGGTAATAAACCAGCTAAAAAAGAAGTTACTGATAAGGTGTTTGTTTGAAGATAAAAGCATCCCATAGTTGCCACCGGGCCAAAAAAAAGAAGAACCGTGAGGTCAGCAAGTCCGACATAACTTAAAGGAAAGGGACCTGCCGTATAGATGTAGCCTAGTACTATAGCTAATAAAGAAAGCGCTAAAATCCAAATACCGCCTATGACAGTTAGGTAAGAAGAGACTAAAAAGGCTGCAAAGAAAGTAATTACAATAGCAACCCTTATTTCTTTAGTTGTAACAAGTTTGGCCGCCGTAATCCTTAAAGGTCCTTTTCTTTCAGAAGTATCTACGCCATTTTTAAAATCATAATAATCATTTACAAAGTTCGTTCCGATTTGAATTAAAAGAGCGAAGACAATCGATGCAAGAAAAATACTAATATTTAACTTGTGCTCGCTGGCTGCGAGCGCAGACCCTATTAAAACAGGACTGATGGAAGCTATTAAAGTTTTAGGTCTTGAAGCTAATAACCACTTTTGAGGAAATGAAAGAGTTTTTTCCATGTTAACCTCTTTTAGGAAATTGGGAGTAATCAGGTTTTCTTTTTTCTATAAATGCATTCTTTCCTTCTTGACCTTCTTGGCTCATGTAATAAAGCATTGTTGCATTTCCGGCGAGTTCTTGCAGTCCTGCTTGGCCATCACAATCTGCATTGAAAGCTGACTTTAAACACCGTAAAGCAATAGGTGAGTGACAAAGAATCTCTTTACACCACTGAACAGTTGTCTCTTCCAATTTTTCATAGGGAACTACGCAGTTGACGAGCCCCATTTCTAGTGCCTCTTGAGCACTATACTGACGGCATAAATACCAGATTTCCCGAGCTTTTTTTTGTCCTACAATTCTTGACAAGTAACTAGCTCCATAGCCACCATCAAAAGAGCCTACTTTAGGACCTGTTTGTCCAAACTTGGCATTGTCAGCTGCAATAGTTAAATCGCACATGATATGAAGGACGTGTCCTCCTCCAATTGCGTAACCGGCGACCATGGCTATAATAGGTTTAGGACAGCTTCTTATTTGTTTTTGAAAATCTAAGACATTTAAACGGTGGGCGCCTTTGCTATCTTTGTATCCAGCTTCACCTCTAATTTTTTGGTCTCCACCAGAGCAAAATGCATCTTTACCTTCTCCTGTCAGAATAACTACACCAATAGATTCATCATGTCTTGCCTTATTTAAAGCATCACACATCTCTTCTACAGTAAGGGGGGTAAATGCATTTCGAACATGTGGTCGGTTAATAGTAATTTTGGCAATCCCTTCCATCATGTGAAAAGTTATTTCTTCATAATTACCAGATTTAATCCAATGAAACTGTGACATGTAATACCTCTTTTATTGTTTGTGCAAGATGCTTGGGCTCTTCAATATGAATTGCGTGGCCTGCATCCGGGATTTTTATAAATTTTATGTTTAAACTTTCATAATATCTGCAATATTTCTCATCTTTTTCTCCAGCTATAATAGTAAGGCTCGAAGAAGGTTTATAGACAGGCTGTTTTGTTAGAGAAAAAGCTTTGAGCGCTAAAAGCATATTATCCGGATTATTATGTAATCTTCGCTGAACTGTTGTCGTAAATTTAGGATGTTTTCTGAAAGGGGTAAATAAAGGATTTTTATACCAGTTATTGATAAAGTCACTAAATGAAAGAGTTTCTAGCTGTCGGCAAATGTTTTTTTCTTGAGTGCATCTTTCTTGTATTTGCTCGTGGCAAGAAAGGCCAAAGTGGGATCCCATAACAATAGCTTTATATTTTTGTTGTGTAGCCTGTTGGAAAACATGTGCAATCCTTCCCCCCATGGAATAGCCGATAAAAATAGGATTTTCTAAATTTTGAATGAATACTTGTATTTGTTGACAAATGTAATCAAAGGAATCTGGAGCTGAAGTAAATGGAGTAAACCCGTGTCCAGGAAGATCTATGCTAATGCAGAAAAAATCATTTAAAAGATATTGGATTGTATCATCAAAATCATCTTTATTTCCTAAAAACCCGTGAAGGAAGACAAGTGGTTGTTTTCTAGGGTTTCCTTGTTCTTTAAAAGCAAACATTCGCAAGTCTTAAAAATTTGTTTATGGTGTGCCAGATTATCAACACGAGATGTTTTGAATTCAATAATTTGTGTGCTATTCATAGGGTTATTACTTAAAAATTCTAAATAGGATTTTTTATCTTCAATGCATTGATAAGAAATTCCAAAAAGCTCGGCTGCTTTTTGAAAGGTAAATCCGTGGCTAGTAATAAAAAAAGTCTCAAAATATTCTTTATTGGAGCTGATGGGAAGATGGCTAAAAATTTCACCTCCATCATTGTTTAGGACAAAAAAGGTTACAGGATATTGGGCAGATTTTGTAAAGGCCAATGAATTGAGGTCATGCAAAAAAGTAAGGTCTCCTATGATACTGATAATAGGTAAGCTAAGCGCATTAGCAAGACCAAAAGTTGTAGCAATGTTACCGTCAATTCCAGAGACTCCTCTAGAAGTTTGGATGGAAACAGGCTTATTTTTACTAAAGAAAAAAGCATGGGCATCTCTTATAGGCATGCTGTTGCCTAGAAAAAGGCCTGTATTTGCAGGGAAATTTTCCCCTAAATGGTGATGAATAAAGGGCTCTGTCAGGCTTGCAAAGTGATCTATTTCTAATTTGATTTGCTTGGCTATTTTATTGTTAGCTTCTTGTAACTCATTTATCCAATCTGATTGTTTAGAGGCATGAATCAAAGGGCTTAATTGACGACAAAACTGAGTAGGGGAGCAATTGACCCTGCAGGATACAAGTTGAAATTCATCTACTCTTTTTTCCGTAGAAGAAACTAAAAAATAGTTGTGTAATTTTGCTTTTTTTATCCAATTATTAACTGCTTTAGAAACGATTCTGTCCCCAAATTGAATAACGTTATGAACTTTTTCAAATAGTGAACTATCAATTTTTAAAAGGTTCGGCATTTGACACAGTTCTAGTTCATGTTTTTCAAAACATCTACTTTGCGAGGTAATATCTGCATAAATCGGCCAATTGATTGTAGATGCAAAAGTATAAACATCCTTAACTTGGTCTGCTGGAAGATTACCAAGGATGATTAATCCCTTCTTCTCTTTTGAAAAAGTGCCTGCTATTTTCAAAAGATCTTTATCATGAAGTACATGGTCCGCTGATATATAGGTAGTTTTTGGTATGCTTGGATAAGTACTCAGGTTATTAAAAAGAGGCTCTCGGAACTGACAATTAAGGTGAACAGGCCCAGATTTTGTCTTTTCGGCTGCAAAACTAATTAAAGACCTAATGTAGTTCAATGATATTGAGCTTGTAGGGCAAGGGATATCAACCTGCCATCTAGTAAAGTTTTGAAAGATTTTTACCTGATCGATAGATTGATTAGCAAAACAGTCTCTAAGTTCAGGAGGCCTATCTGCTGTAAGAATAAGCAAGGGGAGTTGGCTCTGGTCTGCTTCCATTATAGCAGGTAGAAGGTTACCGGCGGCAGATCCAGAGGTGACAACAATGACTACTGGCTCTTTATGTAACTTTGAATAGCCAAGTGCATGGAAAGCAAGTCCTCTTTCATCAAAATGAATCGTGGTATCAGCTTTTTTATGTGATGCTATAGCTAAAGTAAGGGGGGTGCTTCTAGATCCAGGGGCAATCCAAAACTTTGTTATATTATGCTGAATAAACAGGTCTATGATATGAAATGCCCATTTATCATTTTGTTGTCCAATCTCAAGCATTTAACATCTCGTAAATCCATCTTGTTTTACTATCTAATTCTTCCCATTCACTTTGTGGTTGTGAATCTTTTACAAGGCCTGTCCCGGCAAAGACTTGTATAGTGTCATTTTTAATTAGGCAAGATCTTATACCAACAGCAAATTCACTTTTGTCTTTACTAGCTCTTCCAATGGGAGCTGCGTAATAATTTCTAGCAAAAGGCTCATTTTTTTCAATGAAGGCCAAAGCATCATTTACAGGTATACCACCTACTGCCGGAGTGGGGTGGAATTTTTTCAACAAGCTCCAGTCGCTTAGTTGTTCTTTTAACTGTCCTTGAAAGGTTTTTTGAAAGTGCTGAACCCAAGGAGTCTTAAGTATATTTAGTTCGGATTTTTTATAATTTTTGCATAGCTCCCTAAAGTTATCGCTTAAAAAATTGTCTACATAGGAAAACTCTTCTATATCCTTTTTACTATTTATAAATTCATGGAAAATCTGCCTATTTTCAGACTCTGTTTTTCCAAGTTTTCTAGTTCCTGCAATAGCTTCACTAAAAATGCAGTCTTCTTCTCTCATAAAAAGGGTTTCAGGAGATGCCCCTAAGAGAGTGGTGCCTTCATGGGGTTGGTAAAAAAATAAATGAGCTGAACCTGCTTTTTTTTCTAATCTTTGCATAAGTAAAAAAGGACAAATGGTTTTATCCAATTTTAGATAGGTAGTTCTAGCTAGAACTACCTTTTGAATATCCTTTGCTTTGAGAAGTAAGTTTTTCCATAAAGAAAAATCAGGAAGAAAAGATTTATGGACAATTTCATACTTTTCTATTCTATCCAAACTATCATTAAACTTTTCAAAAGGTTGGAGTGAACTTACCTCATATTTGGGAACCCATATGTTCATATTATGAAGTTCAAAGTCAAAAACACAGTTAGCAAAATGCTTACTTGGCGTTAACTTAGAGAGTTTTTTTTTGATTCCTGAGCTTGCTATGCTTTCTTGGGAATATTTATTTTTCCAGTAAAATTTAGGGTATTCGTTTTGGCTTTTAAGCCAAGTTAGACAATTTTGATGATTCATTTTTCTGCAATATAGGCGGTAAGAGCTCCAAAACTAAGAGTTTTAAAATGAACATTTTTAAAGTTTGCTTTTTTTAAATGATTAGAAAAGTCACTTCCATAAGGAAAGCTTTCAATAGTTTCATTTAAGTAAGTGTAGGCTGGGCGATTTTTTGAGATAATACCTCCAATAACGGGTAAAATTTTCCTGAGGTAGAAAAGGTGAAGTATTTTAAAAATACGGCTTTTAGGCAAAGAAAACTCTAAAATTATGGCCCTTCCTTTAGGTTTTAAAACGCGGTGCATCTCCTCTAAAGTTTTGCTCAAGTTACCTACATTTCTAATTCCAAAAGAACAAGTCAAGCAATCAAAAGAATTAGAGTCGAAAGGAATGTTTTGCGCATCACCTTTTTCTATCTGTACATAGGGAAAATGTTGTGTTTTTTTTCTGGCAATCTCTAGCATTTTTTCAGAAAGATCGATTCCTATAATTCTCTCAAAAGTTTTCTTTTGATTAAGTAAGCAAACAATTTGATCTCCCGATCCTGTTGCAATGTCTAAAACGGAGAGGTTTTCCTTATCAGGTAAAAAGTCTATTAGTTTTTTTCTCCATCTTAAATCACTTCCAAAAGATAAAATTCGATTGATCAAATCATATTGCAAATAAATTTGATCGAATATTTGATAACTTTTTTCTTTTTTAAAGGTTTCTTGCTGTGTCATTAAAAAGCTCGAGTAAAAAATTAGTATGTTGCTTGTAGCAAAAAAGAATGTCAGGCATCAAGTAGAATTTTTTTTTAGTTTCATTTTTTTTAAAGGTACAGTCTTATATCTATTTCAAGATTGACTTCTAGCTAGCTTCATTTTAAGATCCTTCCTAGTTAAATTTTTTTTGAGGAAATTAATGTCATTAGCAATAAGTGCTTTGCGAGGTTTTAGTAATGGACATCAGTTTGCTATGTCTAAAACTAAAGAAGATGAAGTTAGACAGGGTGGTAATCACTTCTTAGCTAGTTTGCCTCAAATTACTCAAATTGCAGCAGTTAGCAATGTTTTATACGACAACGCTATCGCTCCCCACATAAAAACCGCATGTAAAGTCGTAACATATTTATCAATTCCTCTTTGTCCTTTATTAGGTGTCATAAAAGGAGGAACTTATAAAACTTTTGCTACAACGATTAATAATTTTCGTTTTGAATTACCGGAAAAATTGGGTAATAAAACGTTTCCTATCCTTCCCTTTAAACTACCAGAAAACTTAGGTAATAAAACGGTTACTGTCCTTAGTTATATATCTGCCCACCTTGGCGATATAGCAGTTATAGCAATAGCTATTGAATCCATAGCTTTAGTTGTGATAGGTAACTATGCTTATGGCATATCTATGCTTGCCGTCATAGGGTATGAAGTGCTGGATAACCAGTTGGGGATAATCCCTAGAAAGGTTAGTCTTTTCATGGAAGAATATTTCCCAGTTATTTCTTGTGTTGGGTTAATAATCAGCAATACAATTCTATTCCGGGCTTTAGGAGTGGTTTCTTTCTTACAGAAAAATGTTTCTTTTCAATGTTTTCTGCAGAAAAAAGTAGACTTAGTAGCTCGTCAGTTCACTGAAATAAGTACCCCTTCTCTTCAAGAATTAGATGGGCCTTTATATCAAAATAAAAACCTTACTTTTGATCAGATAAACAGAATTCTAGGTTCGGAAGATAGTGAATATGAGCTGAACCCCGCTCATTTTTCTAAAAATATTAGCCTCGATTCCTTACCTAAGAATCACAATTTTAATGCTTACTTAACTCTTTTTGATTCGATTGAGTGGAGTCAAAAATTTAACCTTTTAAAAGCTAAAGTAAAAGATGACGATCTTTTTATAAATAGTCTTTTAGAAGATTTGGATGTACAAAAAGACTTGATAGAAAAGAATATTCCGAAAGGAGAAGAAGCAAAAACTATCCTTAAAGAGAATATTGAATATTATGTTGAGATGATGGCCAACTCCAACGGCCTTTCCAAAGAGCGGTATTTAGAAAGTTGGGCTCGCCGTCAAATGGAAAAGTTAGTCTCTACTCTTTCAGGGGACGCTCGCTTTAAGGGGTCACAGCGAGATGCTAGTGATGCAATCAATTACTGTGCTAAAATACTTTGTTACTTATTGTCTACTAACAAAGCTGAGAATCAGATTGAATTTGAAGATGCTCTTTTAAGTTTAGCTGTGGAGTGTGGAGATTACTGCGCTAGAGGGGTTAAACGTCGATCAAGGCAACTTCTTGATGGAATTTTAGTAAGGGACAACCTTAATTTAAGGGATCCTATAAAAAAACATGAGCTTAGAGTTCTTCAGCAGCTGCAGAATTTGAGACTTAATATAATGGAACAAGCCTATCAATCCATTATTGAAGTGCTTAAACTGCACTCTTCCATATCTGAAGATGTGCATTCATTTGATACATATAGATCTTACTTGGCTCTTGGTTTTTTACCGATGACCCATTATGAGCGGAAAAGAATAGGAGTTAGTGACGTTTTAATGTGGGAGTCGTATTTTACTATTCGTGAAAGCATGACCAATGATTATTTAAAAGGAATCAACGATGCAATTGCGGAGTTGGGGAACATTCACTCATCTGACTATATTCGAAGGATCATCAATGGTCAGAAAAATCTCACCACCCATCAAAAAGATCAGATATTAGAATTGTATTATGGACAGTGGTCACCAGATGAGACCAATCATAGATTCAATCGCTTGATGTTAGTGATATTAGGTGTTTTACAGCAAAAAAGTGCTTAATGGAGCTTGGAAGCTTTCTAATAAAAATCTCCTTAATTAAATTAAATTCATATGTTATTTACAAAATGAATTTTTTAGACATTAGGTTTCCATAAACTATTAAAACCTGTAATCTATTTTCAAACTTTTAAAGGTCTTAAGGTGGACTTTACCCATACTGAATCTAAGACGAACTCTCTCGATGACATTTTACAGGAAAGGCTAGAAAAAGCTTTTCATAAGCAAACGTCAAAAGTCCATCTCCATGAAATCGCCAAGATTGCCAGTGAGCATTCTCCTATTGATTTAGCATATGCAGCTTTGCATCTTCCTTTAAATGTCCGTCCCGTTTTGTATGAAAACCTTCCCAATAGAAAAGCTAAGCTGAAGTTTATTTTAAATACAGATCATGAAACTAGGACAGGGCTTTTTCGAGAGATGAATGACAAAGAGCTCAAAAAAGTCTTTGAAATGATGCCTACGGATGAAGCCGTTTGGGTTATGGAAGACATGTCTGAAAGGCGCTTTCGAAAAGTAATTGGACTTATTGATGCAAAAAAAGCTGCGAAAATTTGTGAGCAGAAAAGACACGCTAGAAATAGCGCTGGAAGATTGATGACGAGTGATTTTTTTGCTTTTACAATGGATATGACGATAGGGGAAGCATCGCTGCATATAAGAGACAATCCAAGTATCGATTTATCAAAAGGGATCTTTATTTTAAATGAAGCAGGTGAGTTATTAGGGTTTGTAGCTGCCAGGAACATGATTATCAATCCAGAAGATACACCCTTAAGAAGAGTTATGAGGCCTATACTTCACAAAGTTTCTCCGGAGGCAACAAGAGAAGAGGTGATTGATATTGTAGAGCGTTATAAAGTTTCTTCTCTTCCTGTAACAGATATGGATAACTTTCTAGTAGGCGTTATCAGTTATGATGACGTTGTAGAGGCTATGGAAGATTCAGCGGATGAGATGATGGCCCATATTGCGGGGACAAAGGAAAAAGTTGAAGCACATGAGCCTGTTTTGCGTAGGTTTACTGCTCGCTCACCTTGGCTTGTTGTGACATTAATTGCAGGGATAGTGAATGTAGGGGTAATGTCTGCTTTTCAACAGTATGAAAAAGGACTTTTGACTTTTGTCTTGTTTTTCGTTCCTTTAATTACAGGCATGTCAGGAAATATTGGCATTCAATGCAGTACCGTTCTTGTCAGAAATATAGCTACAGGGATGTTTTCAGCAAGCTCTAGAAAAGATATGATATATAAGGAATTGTGTAGTGGTCTTCTTACCGGTCTTATTTTTGGTATAGGCTGCGGAGTGTTAACATATTTTTTAAATTATTTTGCCAAGGGAGGGATTGGAGCTGCTCCTATAACAGTTGCTATGATTGTGGGATTTGGCTTAATAGGAGCTTGTTTTGCAGGGACACTGCTTGGCGTGTTTTCTCCGCTATTTTTTTATAAAATTGGAGTGGATCCAGCAGTATCATCAGGGCCTATCGTTACTGCTTTTAATGATACATTTTCCATGACAATTTATTTTTTAATTGCATGGTCTGTCAGTAATCTGTTTTTTTAAAAAGACTTGAAGTTTTGAATGTGGTAAAATATAGTGCGTTTGGGTGATGCTTTAGGTTTTTAAATGAGTAATTTTCAAAAAAAGACAACTACCACTTTTATACAAGTAAAAGACCTACTGCCTAAAATTTTAAATAATATAAATGCAGATTGCGTTAATCATCCTAGGGAAATTTTTGCGAAATGGCCAGAAATAATAGGAGAAAAATTTGCAAAATGGACAAAGCCAGTATCTTTTCAAAAAGGAATTTTAAAAGTGAAAGTTACTAGTGCCGTCCTTTATAGTCTCTTGGTACAACAAGAAAAAAAAAGAATACTAAACCAATTGAAAGAACTTTTTCCTAAAGCTTCTATTCGAGATATTTTTTTTCATATTGGTTAAACATAACAATGGTTGAAAAGGCATGACAACAATGACAAAAGATAAAAAATATGGTGCTGGATCTATTACAGTATTGGAAGGTCTCCAAGCGGTTAGAGAAAGACCTGGCATGTATATTGGAGATACTCACTCTTCGGGGCTTCATCAATTAGTTTATGAAGTAGTTGACAACTCCATAGATGAGGCCTTAGCAGGTTATTGTAGTGAGATTATTATCACTTTGAACAAAGATGGATCTGCCACAGTTGAAGATAACGGTAGAGGGATTCCCATTCAAAAGCATGAAAAAGAATCTGAAAAGCAGAAAAGAGATGTTTCAGCTTTAGAAGTCGTAATGACGATTTTACATGCCGGTGGTAAGTTTGACAAAGAAACCTATAAAGTATCAGGTGGACTACACGGTGTTGGAGTATCTTGTGTAAATGCCCTTTCTAAAAAATTGGTAGCTGAAGTATTCACCCAAGGACATGCCTATGAAATGGAATTTTCTAAGGGAGCAGTTGTTAAAGATCTAACAAAATTAGGCAAAACAACCAAGAAAGGAACAAGGGTGACTTTCTGGCCTGATGATACCATTTTTTCTACTGTTGAGTTTGATTATGACATTTTGCTTAAAAGACTCAGAGAGCTTGCTTTTTTGAATCGTGGTATTACCATCTATTTTATTGATGAGACCGATGAAAATAGAGATGATGTCAGGTTCAATTATGAAGGAGGGATTGCTTCCTTTGTTAGCTATCTTAATGAAAGTAAAAACCCTATTTTTCCGGATCCTATTTTTATTCACGACGTAAGAGATGGTCATGACGGCCCTATCGATGTAGAAATAGCTCTGCAGTGGAATCAAAGTTATGTAGAATCTGTTTATGGTTATGTGAATAACATATCTACAAAACAAGGGGGAACTCACGTTACTGGATTTTCTACAGCGTTAACAAGATCATTAAACAATTATATAAAAACCCATCAGTTAATAAAAAATGACAAGGTTGCTATTACTGGTGAGGATATGAGAGAAGGGTTAACTGCAGTTATTTCTGTAAAAGTTCCTAATCCTCAATTCGAAGGACAAACAAAGCAAAAACTGGGAAACAGTGATGTCGCATCAGTTGTGCAGAGTATAGTAGGAGAAAATTTAACTACATACTTAGAAGAAAACCCTCAGATTTCAAAATCAATTGCTGAAAAAGCCATTATAGCAGCTCAAGCAAGACTTGCAGCTAAAAAAGCAAGAGAGCTTACGCTTCGAAAAACGGCAATGGACAGTGCGAGACTTCCAGGAAAGTTAACCGATTGCCAAGAAAAAAACCCTGAAGTGTGTGAAATATATATTGTAGAAGGAGACTCTGCCGGCGGATCAGCAAAACAAGGTAGAGATAGCAGGTACCAAGCTATTCTTCCTGTACAGGGAAAAATTTTAAACGTAGAAAAAGCTAGACTTCAAAAAGTTTTACAAAACAAAGAAGTGGGAGCTATGATTTCTGCGCTAGGCTGCGGAGTTGGTAAAGACAACTTTAATCTAGAGAAACTTCGCTACCATAAAATCATCATTATGACGGATGCCGACGTTGATGGATCTCACATTAGAACTTTATTATTAACGTTCTTTTATAGACATATGCCTGCTTTGATTGAAAATAACTTCATTTACATTGCAAGGCCGCCTCTATATCGAGTAAAGCGTAAAAAAGATATTCGTTATATCCACAGTGAAAAAGAAATGGACTCTTATCTCATTGAACTTGGGACAAGTGATGTCTTAATCAGACCTATTAATGATGAAAACTCTTTAGATGCCAGCAAAATGAAAGATCTTACCAACATTATTACTGAGTTGGAATCTTTCATTGGTTCTATTGAAAGAAAAGGAATTCCTTTTAGAGAGTTTTTAGCAGCTCGAAAGGAAGATAATTACCCACTTTTTCAAGTAACAATAGGTGATGCTACAACCTTTGTTTATTCTGAAGAGGAATTAATTACGTTAAAGCAAGAGCATGAAGAGCACCAGAAAAAGCAGCATGAAGAGACTTTAGCGTCCATTCCTGAAGAAGAAAAATCAGAGGAAATGAAATTATTTAAACCAAAGAGTCTGCCTTTTGTTGAAATAGTCGATCCGGCTGTCTTAAATAAACTTCAAGGTCAGTTAGATCGTTTTCAATTGAAGATTGATCAGTATATGGTAGCTCAAGGTGAGATTTTTGAAATTTTAGAAGAAGGGGATAAGAAAATCGTTGTTTATACCCTAAGGGAAATCATTGAATTTCTAAGAGCCAATGGCAGGAAAGGGATAGAGATTCAAAGATATAAAGGTTTAGGTGAAATGAACGCTGACCAACTTTGGGATACTACTATGGACCCTGAAACTAGAACTTTAGTTAAAGTAACTCTTCCAGATGCCATCAAGGCAGACCATATGTTTTCTATGCTTATGGGTGAAGAGGTAGCTCCAAGAAGAGCTTTTATTGAAACACATGCCCTTTCAGTCAAAAACTTGGATGTTTAGTAAGGAGATAAACTGCTATGACTTTTACAAAAAATGAAGCGATCGTCCCTCGTAATGTAGAAGAGGAGATGAAGGAAAGTTACCTTCGCTATTCTATGTCGGTAATTATCTCTCGAGCTTTACCGGATGTACGTGATGGGCTTAAGCCTTCTCAAAGAAGAATTTTATATGCGATGAGGCAACTTAATCTATCGCCAGGAGCTAAACATCGTAAATGTGCTAAAATCTCTGGGGATACTTCAGGTGATTATCACCCTCACGGTGAAACAGTTATTTATCCAACTCTTGTTAGGATGGCGCAAAGCTGGATGATGCGTTACACGCTTATTGATGGTCAGGGAAACTTTGGCTCTGTTGATGGAGACCCACCAGCTGCTATGCGTTACACTGAAGCCAGGCTCACACATGCAGCCATGGCTTTAATGGAAGATTTAGATAAGGATACTGTTGATGTAACTCCTAACTATGATGAGACAAAAAATGAGCCGATGGTCTTTCCTGCTAAATTCCCGAATCTTCTTTGTAACGGATCTTCAGGTATTGCTGTTGGTATGGCTACCAACATTCCTCCGCATAATTTGGATGAATTAATAGCAGCCACTAAGCTCATGTTGGGAGACCCTAGCGTCACTATAGATCAAATTATGGAAGTAATGCCAGCTCCTGATTTTCCAACAGGGGGAGTGATTTGTGGATACAGAGGAATTAGGGAAGCATTTCATACAGGCCGTGGTAAGCTTTTACTAAGAGGTGTATTACGATTAGAAGATGTTGATAGTAATCGACAAATGATTATTGTTGATGAGCTTCCATATAACGTCAATAAATCTAAGCTTATTGAAAATATTGCGCATCTTATTACTGATAAAGTGATTACTGGCATTTCTGATATTAGAGATGAATCAGATAAATCTGGTTTGCGCATTGTAATGGAACTGAAGCGAGGTGAAATTCCTGATGTTGTGATCAACCAGCTTTATAAGTTTACGGATCTTCAGGTGACCTTTGGCTGTAATATGCTTGCTCTAGATAAAGGACTTCCAAGAACCATGAATGTCAAACAGATGATTGGGGCTTGGATTGATCACCGTATCGACGTTATACGAAGAAGAACCAGATATGAGCTAAAAAAAGCAGAAGCTAGAGCTCATATTTTGGAAGGTTATTTAAAAGCACTTGATCATCTAGATGAAGTGATTCGCCTCATTAGAGCATCTACTAATAGAGATATAGCTAGAACTGAGTTGATGTCTCGATTTACTTTTACTGAAAGGCAAGCTAATGCTGTTTTAGATTTAAGACTGTATCAGTTAACTGGTCTTGAAAGAGAAAAAGTAGAAAATGAACACCGTGAGCTTTTAGAAAAAATTGCTTATTACAAGGCAGTTTTAGCTAGTGAGGAAATGGTAAAAGGAATCATCAAGGATGAGCTTGATGAGTTGAGTAAAATAAAAAAATCTCCAAGAAAGACCAAGATTCAGGCAGCGGAAGGAGAGTTTCAAGTTGAAGATCTTATAGCTGATGAACAAGTTGCTATTACCGTTTCTAATGATGATTATGTCAAAAGGATGCCTATTTCTGCTTTCAAAGAGCAAAGAAGAGGGGGTCATGGCGTAATTGGCATGGACATGAAGAAAGAAGGCGATGCCTTAAAGGGTCTTTATGTTGCTTCAAGTCACGATCACTTATTAATATTTACAACTTTGGGTAGATGTTATTGGTTAAAAGCTTGGCAGATTCCTGAAACTGGAAGAAGGTCTAAGGGTAAGCCAATTGTCAATTTGTTAGAAGGTCTGCAAAAAGAGGAAAAGCTTTCAGCTATTGTTAAAGTAAAAGACTTCAACCAGCCTGGTAAATGCATTTTACTTACTACCTTAAAAGGAATTGTCAAAAAAACAGATCTTGATGCCTATAGCCATCCTCGTAGAAAAGGTGTATTCGGTATTAATATTGATGAAGATGATGCGTTAATTTCTGCACGACTTGTAGATGAAGACCAGCAAATCATGATTTTTACCCGAAATGGTATGGCTGTTCGTTTTGATTCAAGCATAGTACGACCTATTGGTAGAGTGGCTCGTGGTGTTAAAGGGGTTACTTTAAAAGGCGTGGATGACAAAGTGGTCGCATGTGAAGTGGTATCAGAAGATGATACTATTTTAGTTGTTTGTGAACACGGTTATGGAAAAAGATCGAAAGTAGGTGGCTTTAGACAGACGAACCGAGGTGGAGTAGGTGTTAAATCTATCATTACTTCCAAGAGAAATGGTTTTGTCGTAGGGGCTATCTCAGTGACAGATGAAGATAGCGTCTTCTTTATGTCGCAGTCAGGTCAAACTGTACGTATTTCTATGAAAGATGTCCGTGTAATGGGGAGATCGACACAAGGTGTGCGTCTTGTACATCTTAAGCCGGATGACCAGGTTGTTGGTATTCAAAAAATTGACACAGAGACAATAGAATCATAATGTCTAAAGGTCTTTTTATTACCTTTGAAGGAGGTGAAGGAGCTGGAAAAAGCACTATCATTGATAGAGCTTATTCTGAGCTCCTTTCCCAAGGCTACTCAGCAATAAAGACAATAGAGCCTGGGGGAACCTTTGTAGGGAACAATATTCGCGAAATACTGCTTTTTTCTAAAGAAAAGCTCTATCCCTTTTGTGAATTAGGGTTATTTTTAGCCTCTAGAGCGCAACATGTTCAAGATGTCATTTTACCTGCTTTAGAAGAAGGTAAAATAGTTCTCTGTGACCGCTTTCATGACTCTACCATTGCTTATCAAGGAATTGCAAGGGGGTTAGGGGAGAAGAAAATACATGACTTGTGTATGGCTTTTTCAGACTCATTAGAGCCTAATCTCACCATTTATTTAGATATTGATCCAAAGCTTGGTCTGCAAAGGTCTACAAACTCTGCCTCTGATCGAATAGAGCAGGAGAAGATTGAATTTCATCAAAAGGTAAGAGAGGCTTTTCTCTCTTTGCAGGAAAAATCTCCTCAAAGAATGAAAAAATTTGATGCGTCTCAACCTTTAGAAACAGTATTTGACTTGGTATATAAACAAATACGATCAGTTATTGATTAGTGTTGGTTTTTATAGACTCTTTTAAGGTGTCGATTTTTTGAATTTGCACCTGGGATTCGCTGACAAGAAACTCTTGCCCTTCTACCTCAATTAAGTACAAAATTGTTTTAGGGCTTAATACTCTTTTTTCTTTAATTTGAATGGATTGTCCAACAGACGATGCTTGCATTCTAAATCGTAAAAATCTTTTTAAAAGCAAAGCGGTTATAATCAAAAGAACTATAAGAGCTAAAAGAGTCATGAACATTTTCATGATGCTGCCTTCGTAGTTTTGCACTGGAAAGACAGGTTCTTCGGGATTGTTGATGACTTGAGCTAATAATATGAATTTAGAAAGAGTAGTCATGCGGTAAATATAGCTTATTTAACAAGAAAAAATCAACGCTATCTTCCGTAGAAGGATCTAGTAGACCCATTAATTTTTCTCTAGCTGAGTTGTCCGCTTCAGAAAAAGATAAAGGGGCTTTTAAAATGCCTTTAAATTCCTCATTTTCAGCTATTCTTTTCATACAGTCTGCTACATAAACGCCACAGTTGTGGGTATCTTTTTGAATTTTTTGTGTATTATTGACAATTGACCACTCATTGACAAGATCAAGACCTTTAGTGCTAACTATATAATTTAAAAGATCGCCTACAGTTTTTACTTCAGGAAACTTGCTCTGAATAAGCAATTGGCTACTAAAATGGTCTTGCAAGGTATATCCTTTAGAATCAAAAAATAAAATTTGTTTTTTTTCTTTGTCAAAGGCAAGTAATACTATATGATTTCTCAAAATGCCTTTAATAGTTATGGGGAATAAAACTTTAGGTTTGTCCAAGTTATAAGTGGGAATAAACCCATATAAAAGCCGAGATAAATTTATATCAATCTTATCATTGCTATTTTCTAAAACTTCTGAAATTTCTCTGATAACATCATCTTTGAGCAACTCCCTGTTATTGAGTATTTTTAAATTTCTATTTGCTAGAATCTTTTCATCATTTTCCTTAACGCCCCTAAAGCGTGTTTTTAAAGAACTCATAGCAGAATGAAAAATGTCTTGAATTTTCAAGACTATACGGAGTAACTTGATGTGCCAAGGAGTGCTTTTTCCAAAATTAATGTTTGAAGCAGACTGATTTTTTAATAAAGGTTGAATTGACATTATAATGCCTTATTATTAATAATTTATTATTGTATTTAATTTTATATTAAAAATATTAAGGTTGTTTAAAGAAATGAAAAAAAGATTAGGCTGGATCGCACTTGATATCGATGGAACCCTAACAAATGATAAATACTCTATTCCTAAAGAGGTTTGTCTTTATCTAAGATCTTTAGCTGAAAGCAGTTGGCAAATTATGCTGGTGACAGGTAGGACATTTTCCTTTGCCTCTAAAGCTGTGGCTGGTTTGCAATTTCCTTATTATTTTGCTGTGCAAAATGGCTCCATTGCCCTTGAAATGCCCAGTAAGAGGATTATTTCAAAAAATTATATAACGGGAGATCTCATCTCTTATATTGATAAGGCATATGAAGGAGAAGAAGGGGACTATCTCATTTATTCTGGTTTGGAAAAAAAGGATTTTTGCTATTGGAGGCCTTATAAATACAAGGAAGAAGACTTGAACTATATTGAAGATTTGAAGTCAAGGCAGCTGGAAAATTGGCATGCGCTAGATGATTTTAACTCAGTCCATATACAGGAATTTTCCTTGGCAAAAGGATTTGGTCCCTTAGAAAAGATGCAGCGGATTCAAGAAAAAATCGCAGCTTATAATTTATTTGAAACTGCTATTATTAAAGATCCTTTTACAAGCGGTTACTATATTTTGCATATCACGAATAAAGGGGCTAATAAGGGTTCAGTTTTAAAAAACTTATATGATGAATTGTCTCAAAATGTTCCCATCATTGCAGCAGGAGATGATAGCAATGATGTATCTATGCTTGCTGTAGCCGATCAAAAAATTGTTATGCCAAGCGCTCCTCAAAATGTAAAAGATATGGCAACTATCATTGCCCCTCCAGTAGAAAACATGGGCATTATTCGAGCGCTTGATATTGCTATAGCCAATGTATCTATCTAAATTAGTGTTTCTAAATGATTACTGTCGGTATTAAAAATCTACGTATTGATTGCATTATAGGTATTTTAAAAGAAGAAAAAACATCACCTCAATCTATATTTATAGATATTGAAGCAAAACCTTTTGGAGAAAATTTCTGTGATTATAGGGCATTTAAAGATGTGATAAAAAAACTGCTTTCTGCAGGTAGTTATGGTTTGTTGGAAGATCTTGGAAAAGATATAATAGATATGCTTTTGAAAGAGCAAAAATTGCAGAGTATAAAACTTACTATTAAGAAGCCTCAGGCTATAGAAGGAGCAGATTTTGCTTTTATAACAATGGAAAAACATGTTTGAAAACAGCTGGATATTAATTACAGGTGCTTCAAAAAACCTGGGAGCTTATTTAGCAAAAAAGTTGGCTCAAGGCAACCATCCTGTTTTAGTTCATTATAATAAAAGTAAAAAGAGTGCTTTTTCTCTTGTTGATAAGCTTGTGAAAGAAAAGAAAAAAGCCAAGGCTGTTTTTGGGGATTTTTCTAGTAAGCAAGGGATAGAGCAGTTTGTGGAAAAAATTCAGGATGAATCCATTAAAAGCATTATCCATAATGTTGGTAATTACTTGGGTAAGTCTTTTTTAGAAACGATGGAAAGTGATTTCGATCAGCTTTTGCAAACAAATATGAAAGCTCCTTTTATTATAACACAAGCACTTTTGCCATCTTTAAAGCAAAATAAAGGCTCTCTTATTTTTTTAGGAGTGGCAGGTTTAGAAAAGTTGAGAGCTGAGACTACAGCTAGCATGTACACTATGACTAAACAAATGCTTAGATTTTATATGAAAACCTTAGCAAAAGAACTTGCGCATTTTCACATTAGATCGAATATGATCTCCCCTGGATACTTAGAGCATTCTGTTGTGCAGCCAAAAGGGGAGCTTCCAATGGAGCGTAGTGGCACTTATGAGGATATTTACAAAGTAGTCCAGTTTTTATTAAACCCATCGAACAATTACATAACAGGTCAAGATATAGAAGTTGCAGGAGCAGTACGATTATGACAGTAATAGAAAGCAGTATAAATTTAAGGGCAGAATCAAATTTCTACGACATAAAAAACTTAGAAAATGAAACGGAGTTGTATTTCTTATTAGACACTCCTTTTGTAGAAGATAAAAAAGATCAATTTGAAGTGAGTTTTCTTTGTGATAAAAGTTCTATTTTAAGAGTACAAGATAAAGCAGCTAACTGTTTTTTTCTAGATGAGCCTTTAGTGATTAACGATCGTTTTCAGCTTACATTTTCTCTACTTGAAGGGGAGGGTAATTTTATGGCCCATTTATCTTATGCTGGTAAAGATCAGACCATCAAAGACCCCATGGGGGCCTTTGATTGGAAAATAGGACTCCGAACAATCCGAAGGGACTTACCTTGCCGAATCCTCGCAAAGCTCGTTCTTATTTAATCCTTGAAAAGAGGGACTGTCAGTAGCAACTCCCATAGCATGAAGGCCGTTGTCAACAAAGAGTGTTTCTCCAGTAATTGCAGAAGCTAGAGGAGAAAGTAAGAATGCAGCTGCGTTTGCTACTTCTTCTGGAGCCAAACCTCTTTTTCTAGGAGCGTTAGCCTCCGAGTAATTGATCATGTCTTCTATCATGCCAATTGCTTTGGCAGCTCTTGATTTTAATGGACCTGCTGAAATGCAGTTTACTCTTAAGTTCCACTTTCTTCCTGCCTCGAAAGCTAGCGTTCTAGTGTCACTTTCCAGTGCTGCTTTAGCAGAACTCATTCCACCTCCGTAGCGAGGAACTGCTCTTGTTGAAGCAATATAAGAAAGGGATAGAATTGCCCCGTCCTCGTTCATGATAGGGCCGAAGTGAGAAATCATACTTACAAATGAGTAAGAAGAAGAGCTCACAGCCGCCAAATAACCGTTTCGAGAGGTATCTAATAAAGACTTTGTTACTTCAGGTCCATTAGCTAAGCAATGCACTAAAATATCGATTTTTCCAAAATCTTTTTCCACTTCCTTAGCTACATCAGAAATAGTATAGCTCTCAAATGCACTGTAGCGTTTGTTGTCTTTAATATCTTGGGGCACTTGGTCCATATTGTCGTACATGGCGTCAATCGGATAGACCTTTGCGTAGTCAAACATTCTTCCATCGGAGCATTTTCTGGATTCGTCAAATTTGCCGTTTTTCCAAGATGTTTGAAAAATTTTTACTATGGGTACCCAGGTTCCAATTAAAATTTCAGCGCCGGCTTCAAAAAGTTTCTTTGCAATAGAAAAACCAAAACCTTGGTCATCGCCAATGCCTACGACTAATGCTTTTTTCCCTTTAAGATCCAATGGTATCATCTCTTTTTCCTTTGTGAGTCTTTTTTAAAAGAAACAAATATATCATAAAAAATCCTATTCCTCAAGAAGCTCTAATTTACTAAAATTAAAAAATTATTTATGTAGTTGATAAATGCATAAAAAGTAAATTTATGGAAAACAAAAGATCTATTGCCATTGTCAATCAAAAAGGGGGGTCTGGAAAGACCACCACTGCTGTAAACCTAGCCTCTTCTTTAGTAAACTTAGGAAAAAAAGTATTGCTTATTGATATGGATCCTCAAGGATCTGCTTCATTGTGGCTAGGCTTTAAAGAAAAGGGAAGAGGTTTCTATGAGGTGTTAACGTCTAATAGGAAACTTGACTCTGCTATACTTACCACTGATATCAAAAATTTATATATTGCTCCATCGTCTCCTATCTTGTCAGGTGTTGAGAAAATATTAGCTAATGAAGTTGCCGCTGAGACAATCTTAAAAAATAAACTGGAAGAATGTGTTTTAGACGTTGAATACATCTTGATTGATTGTCCTCCAACCTTAGGGATGCTTTCTTTAAATGCACTTACTTGTGTAAAAGAGGTTATAGTTCCAGTAGAAGCTCATGTAATGGCCCTGCATGGACTGGTCCAGCTTTTAAAAACAATTAATTTAGTGAAAGAAAGGCTAAACCCTCATTTAAAGATTTCAGGAATTTTACCTTGCCGTGTCGATCTTAGAACAAAACACTCTAAAGAGGTTTTAAACCAACTCAATCAACGTTTTGAAAAAACTATGTATAAATCTGTCATTCGTGAAAATGTAAGGCTTGCTGAAGCTCCTTTACACTTGAAGCCTATTTCAGAGTATGACAGTGAGTGTTATGGGACAAAAGATTATATGAATTTTGCAAAAGAGGTCATAAAGACAACTTAAGGGTTTCTCCTTTTCCACCCTTCTGCTGTAAGCCTTCTTTTCGGCTCAGGCTCTTTGACGCTCACTTTTAAAGTGGCCGATTCGGTATCTTTCTTTTTTTCAGGCTCTTTTTTAGTCCTTCTTAAAAATCCTAACCGGCTTTTTTTCTGTTCTTTAGCCATGCATTACCCTAGGGACACTAACGGATCTCCATCCTTATTGTAACTTTTTAGGCTTTTATGTGTCAATTTCGAGGGAATTTTGCTTTTCAGATGTTGTGTATGCTTGATCTACGCGGTTTGGTTTATCTGGGTAACGTAATTGAAGTAAGCCATGTCTCACCATTTGAGTTAGAAATCGAGAGCGTAAGCCATCAGGATTTCTTTTAAGAAAATCAGCTAATTGTTTCCTACTCAACCAGCGACCTCTGCAAAGATCTAAGATTACTTGTTCCATTTTTTCTGGGAATAATCTTTTATTTTGTCTTGCAACTTCAGCAATCTGATTAAGCAATTCTATTTGATTATCAGGTGTTTGTGACTTATGTACGGAGTTATGTACGGAGTCATTATCCTTATGTACGCAGTGACTTGGGATCTTATATCGAGTCCAACGACCTTGTCCATCTTGTGTTAAAGCTCCTTTACTAACAAGATTTTGAAGAAGTTTTGTTACATCAGTAGTATGTACAGCAGTAATTTGTTGCATTCGGATATTATCTACAAATCCTTCAATATCTGCAGTTACTAGCGCTTGAATTTCTAACTGATCAAAATCTTTAAATGTAGTGACAAACATTTTTTTTAATCGGTCTAATGATTCATCGGGAATTAAACTTATCATAGGTAGTATCCATAATACCCGATCAGGCTGAACTGATTCTCTGATTCCAGGAGAACGCCAATGCTGAGATTCCCAGCCTAATTTTATTTTATCTACTCCAGATCCAGCTTTTTCTGCTGCACCGATCATGGTAAACATAGTTTGCAAAGATTTATTTCGACATTCACTTATATTTCCAGATAACAACTGTTCAAACGATATTAATAACGATCCTGGATTTGAAAATTCAAATCGATCATGATACTTTTCTATCACAATACCGCCTTGTCCTTCATAATCGGCATGAATTAGTGCATTCACTAAAGCTTCTCTAATTGCTACATGAACAACGGTTTCTCCTTTACGAAATAAATTATTGTCTAACTGAAAAGGGAGTTTTAAATCCGCGCTCAATTTTTGAACTACTCGCACATAAAATTGATATAAATTTCCAGCCCAAGTTCCATCTAATACTAGTCGATCAGTCCATCTTATCTCAGGATTATTGGAAAGTTTCTCTCGAAAATCTATGTGATATTGGGGAAGTCCTTCTCTTAATGCTTCTTCACTGCCAAACATTAGAAGACCTGCGACTGTTAATCCTTGAATATTGCTATCTCTCGACAATCGCCAACCTCCAAGTTTAACAAGCAAGCCTTTGTCATCCTCACTTAACCAGGGATGAGTAGGTTTGTGAGAAGCAAGTCTCTGGCGATATTGTTGTAAACTTAAAGAGTCTAAATCTTTCAAAGTAAAATGTTCAAGAATGCGGCTATCAGCAGATTTCTCAGAGCGGTCTGCTAACATTCGAAGTACTTCTTGTTCTTTACAACGATAATCACCTTCGTAATTTCGCTTATAGGTTCCTTGAATAGGATTTTGACCAATGTATACTGGACGCTCATAACGAGTAGCTCTAGGAACGCGAATAGCTAAAATAACACCTTCTGAACATTTAATCTCCTGAAGATCATCATTATTAAGAAGATTTACACTAACTTTAGTTTGATTATTAATTGTATCCCAAAAAATTTTTTTCTTTGCTTCTATATTTTTTATACCGGCAATTTTGCCATTATTTTCAACTCCCAAAAAAATGATACCACCACGAGTATTTGCCATGACGCTATATGTCTCCCATAGGCTTTGAGGAAGACCTCCTTTTGCTGATTTATATTCCAAGTCTTCTCTCTCATTCCACGGTAAATGAGTAAGAATGTCAGATGGATTGTTAATTTTTTGTAATGATATCATGAAGCAGTTTCTTTTTTTTGGGTTTCAACCATATATAATAACATTAATTAATTCTAAATATTTGTATTATATTCGCTTTGGTAAAGAAATCTCTGATTGAAACCACTCAATAGCGTCGAAAAAGCAAGATAAATTACCTTGGGAAGGCTTAAGTTTAGAACTACAAGTTTAATGGAATTTATATTTTAGAAAAGTCCTTATAATCCTACTTTTTGTAATATTTTCCACTATTTGTTAAAGTAGCTTCAAAAACAAATGGTAGTTCACCCATGGCGCAATATCATATTGAATATCAAGGACAATTAAGAACAAAAATTACCCACCAGGGAAATGGACAATCGATTATAACGGATGCTCCTGTAGATAACCACGGCAAGGGGGAATTTTTTTCTCCAACAGACTTAATGGCATCTTCTTTGGGATCTTGTATCTTAACTATTATGGGTATTCATGCGAATATGCTGGGAGTAGATTTGAAAGGCTCTAATGCTACTGTTGAAAAAATCATGCAGGATAGTCCCAGGAAAATTCAAAAAATCCGTGTAAATATCCATCTGCCACTTATTGATAAAAAGCTGCAAGAACGGTTGGAAAAAGTAGCTTTGGAGTGCCCGGTTCACCATAGTTTCCATACAGAAACCGGTCAGGAAATAGTCTTTCATTGGGGAGGACTTTAAAAAATAGTGAAATACAACGATCCTCTTTCATTTTTTAGGCATCTGCAAAGCGCCTCTCCCGATCATTTTTGTAGATCTTATTTAGTTATAGTTCCCGATGATTTTGACAGGCAAAAGATCAAAAAGAAAATTATCTCTATTTTTTCTTCGAAAAAAATTGAGGTCAAGTTCTTTTCAGGAGAGGAGGCTGATCCTCAAGACATTATATCAGATTTGACAAACCCTTCTTTATTTTCTGAAGAGCCTCTTATTGTGGTAGACTATTTTGAAAAGCTGAAAGACAAGACTGTTCTTAAAAAACTTATACCTTCAATGAGTTGGGGGCATTTTATTTTTTTGTGCTCTTCTAAGACAGGCTTGCAGGGCATTGATAAAACTGTTGAAAAACACGGAATAGTATTTGATTTTAGTACAGAGAAGCCTTGGGTTAAAAAGGAAAGAATAGAAAAAAGCCTTTTACATTTAGCCAAAAAAGAATCAGTAGCTTTTCCTAAAGAAGTAGTAGAGTATCTTTTTGCTAGAATGCAAGGTGATCCTTCTTTATTAGAACAAGAGGTTAAAAAGCTTCTAGTTTATATAGGAGATAAAAAAAATATCACCCTTGATGATGTGCATGCAGTAGGGGCTATGGCTAAAGAAGCTTCTTTGTGGCAAGAGGCAGAGAAAATGGTATGGGAGCAGAAAAGAGCAGTACATAAGATATTTGAGTCTAGCCATTTTTTTTCTCTTATAGCAGCACTTCGCTTCCAGCTCAGTTTGGGCAAGAAACTTTGTTTTTACACGGAACAAAATATATCTTTTTCGGAGCTTCAAAAGCTTTTTCCTAAAATGTGGCCTAAAGCGTTAGAAAAGAGAAAAGCACAGGCAAAAGACTTAGGTCTTTCTTTTTTTGACAAGGGAATCTCTTATCTTTATGAAATAGAGCTTTTCTCTAAAGATGGAGTTCAGCATCATCTCTTGTTACTTGATTACTTTCTAGCCAGACTATGCATATGAGTAAGACTCTTTACCTTCTTCCTAATCTTTTAGACGAAAACCAACCTGTTGAGGGGTTTTTACCTTCTTCTTTAAAACCAGTGGTAAACTCTCTGACAGGCCTTTTTGCCGAAAGTGAAAAAGGAGCCCGAAAATATCTATTAAAGTTCATGGACCGAGAAAAAATGCAGAAGGTGCAGATTAAACTTTTAAATGAACACACAGAGGATAAAGACCTGCAGGAATATATCCATTCGATAAGGGAAAAAGAAATTTGGGGCGTTGTATCAGATGCAGGCCTTCCTATCATCGCAGATCCAGGCGCAAAATTAACCATGCTTGCACATAGGAGTAAAATGCACGTAAAAATGGTTAGTGGCCCAAGCTCTATTATGATGGCCCTCGTTATGTCGGGATTTAATGGACAAAAGTTTCAGTTTCACGGGTATTTACCAAGGAAAGAAGAACAGCTTGTTCAAGCTTTAAAAGATATTGAAAAAAAGGCGAAACAGGAGCAGTCCACACAAATTTGGATTGAAGCGCCTTATAGAACACAGAAAATGATAGATTTATCTCTTCAGCATTTGCAAAAGAATACTTTATTTTGCGTAGCCATTAATCTTACCTCTTCTCATGAAAAGGTGCTATCTATGAGCATTGCCGAGTGGAAAAAGTTAAACTTTAAGACAGATAAATCTCCAGCTGTTTTTTTGTTAGCTTAAAAAATTGCCGTAAAAATTAATTTTCTAGTCCAATACACTTACTATTAGTAGGTTCTACTAATCTTCTAATTTTTAAGCTGGTAATAGTACCTTATAATTTGTTAATTGTAGAGATAGGAATAAAAGTGAGGGGAAAAGCATGATTGAAGACGGCAAACAAGTATCATTAGAATACTCAGTGTTTTTACAAGACGGCAAGATGATTGATTCAAATGTCGGTGAAGAGCCTGTTATTTTTCTACAAGGGTCTCATCAAATTTTGCCAGCTCTAGAGGAGGCTATTCAAGGTCTAAAGGAAGGAGACACTAAAAAGATTACACTACTTCCTGCACAGGCCTATGGTGAAATTGATCCTGAAGCTTTTAGAGATGTTGATCCTAATGCCATACCTGAGCAAATGAGGTATGAAGGGGCTATCTTAGGGGTGCAAGACGAGTTTGGTCAGCAGTATAGAATTCGAATTCATGAAATTAAGGAAGATAAAGTAGTTGTAGACTTTAACCACCCTTTAGCTGGACAGACACTTACTTTTGACATGAAAATACTTGTTGTACAAGAAGGGCAGGCTTAAACAATCTCTGAGGCTACTGTATCATAAAATAGCTTTCCTTTCTCTGTAAGAAATAGGAAAGGTGTTTCATATTTTAGAAATTGCTGCTCTATAAGGCTTTGTGTATAAGAAAATACGTCTTCGCTGGAAATTTTCCAAAAATTAGCAAAGGAAGGGAGGTTAACTCCTTGTAGTACTCTAAGGCCAATAGCTAGCGCTTCTTTAACCTGTTTTGTGTAAGGCAGCTTTTCTTCAAAGTCTACTGGACGTTCGTTAGCGAATACCTGGCTTGCATATTTAGGAAAATTAGCGATATTCCTATACCGCTTTTTATCAAAATAACTGTAAGCAGAAGGGCCAAAACCTAAAAAATCCCTTGAGGTCCAGTATCCGAGATTATGCTTTGAGACCTTGCCATTTTTAGCAAAAGCAGATATTTCATACCTCATAAGTCCCATGCTTTCTAATTTTTCTATGCTATATTCCAGCATTTGATAAGAAGTCTCTGAAGAAGGGAGGTGCAAGGTCTTCTGTTTTCTAAAAAATACTGTATTAGGCTCGATTGTCAAATTATATAAAGAAAGATGGGAAATAGGAAGAGCTTCTACTTGCATAAGGGTATCTTGAAAAACTGCTAATGTTTGATCGGGAAGATCATACATAAGGTCGATAGAGACGTTATCTATCGAGCAGTCATGCAAGCAATAAAGAGCTTTTTTTATTTGCTCTGAGTTGTGGTTTCTTCCTATTTTTTTAAGTAATGTGTCATCAAGTGTTTGCACCCCTATACTGAATCGATTGAAACCAACTTGCTTTAATTCCATAATAAGATTTTGATCAACATCTTCAGGATTGGCCTCTATTGTTATCTCACACTCGGGGCTTAAGATAAAATTAGCAGATACTTTATTTAATATTTGTTCAAAATACTTTGGAGATAAAAGGATGGGGGTTCCACCCCCAAAATAAATAGAGACAATTTCTTTTTGCGCTAGCAGGTGACTGTTAAAGTCAATTTCCTGTAAAAAAGCTTTTGTTAAAGTGACTTGTTTATCTTGCTCATTTCTTATAACAAAAAAATGACAGTAAGGACATTTTTTTCTACAAAAAGGAACGTGAAAATAAAGGCTTATCTTACCAGTTGTCGGAGTCAGGATCTTCGAGAATTCCTCTTTTCCATCGGTTTTTATCGGAGAAGGGATCTTCTTCTTCTTCGTCATCAAAATGGGTGCTTTCTTCACCGAATTCGGTGGATTCTGCTTGTGTTTCTTCATATCCTTCTTCCATATCGAAACCAGCTTCAGTCATTTCAACGCCCATATCCATGTCAGAAAGAGTATGTGCTTCAGGGTAAACTTGTCTTGCAGGTGCCTTTTTAGGGGTGACATATTCTTCAATTTCACCGTTTTCTTTTAAAAAGCGAAGGCGTTCTTTTTCCTCATCGATTTTCTCTTTTAGCAGGCGAATTTCTTCCTTGTGCTTTTCAGTATCTTTTTTAGGTACTAATCCCAGTTTGAGCCATTGTTCTAGGTCTTGCAGTTCAACTTCTAGTTTTTTTAACCTTTCGCTTTTCATATATCCCCTGAAATGATCCTTTCGATTTGTTTGTTAACTGAATAGTTCTTTTTTTTTAAATCTTTTTTTATTAGCGATGCTAAAATTTATCGCAATGCTGACTAGAAGTCAAGGACTCCCATTGAGAAAGCAAGATTTACCCCATTAAAAAATCGAAAAAGCAAATATTTTATATCTAAGTAAAAAAAAGATCAATTCAATTGAAAAAATTCCACCCACAAACATTTTTGTAGCTACTTTTTGTGGGTAAAAACTTCTTTTAAAGAAATAAGTCTTGTATTAATGTTTTGCAACTTTAAAAAAACATTACTAATAAGAGGGAAATATATGTCAGCTATAGGATTAAGTCATACTTCAATAACAATTGACTCAGACCGGTCGCCAGGCGTGAGATTACATGGTGACAAGGAACTAACAGAAGTTACGATGAAAGAGATGGCAAACTTTCTTTTAAATAATGGTAATTATGCTGCAGGCTATTCTATTACTAGTCTTAGAAATTTGACAATAAAACCCCTTTCAGCTGATGAAATTAGGTTTGGGATAAGAGTTATTAATGAGCATCCCTTACTATTCCCTAATTTTTCAAATGAGGCAAATACAGATAGATCGGGATTGATTAGAGTTACGATGAAAAGAACTTTGACAGTTACAGAGTTACGGACACTTGGTGCTGACCTTCGAGATGTAAGTGTTTTTTTAGGCGAAGCAAAACGAACCTCTATAAAAGCTCTTACTATCTCTAAGAATGCGTGGAGTGCAGTTCACAGCTACCTAAAGCAATTGGAAACCCCAGTTTCCACATTTGATTGGAAAATAAGTTATCATCAGCGCTATATTAGCCTGCCTCCGCCTCGTGAAAAAACTTGCTGCGAAAAATTTACTGATGGCGTTTCAGATATTGTGTCAAAATGTTGTGATCCTGTCATAACTATTTTAGCCTGCTTGATAGACAATGCATGTGCTAGTATTTGCTGCCTGGGTGTTTCAGGACTTATTGCTTATGGCATTATTAATGCAGTAGAAGATTAACCTATCTTTTGGCAATCAAATCTCATTTATGAGAGCCATACACCAATGTAGATATTGTGATGTATGGCTCATAAGAAAAAAGTTTCTTCAACGAGTTTTAAAAGTAAGTGTTTGTGGCTAAATCAAGCATGTGCCTACGTAGGCCCATTTTATAGACAAGTATATCTGAAGCTACTTTTGAAACTAATAAAGACCCTACTGATATACTTAAGGACAAGTCTCCAAAGAGTCCATTTTGTGGTCTTATCATAGGAATAAAACGACTCCAATATATAAAAAGAAGAGATACATCATTTAAGGATTTAGCAATAGAGTAGTAAAGAAGAAGATTCTCATGACGTTCATTAAGGTTTCTAGCCAGTTCTATCCCTAGGCGAGGAACAAACAAACTTTCATAATATTCTTGTAGTCCGCCAGTAAATCTCATAACATTTTTTTAGGGAAAATTTAAATTTCTAGCTTATTTTCTTACAACATTTTAATAAAAATTTTTAAAACTATTTTCATATCAGTTATGTAAAAAGATAAACCGGAGGATCTTTTGTGCAAGAATTGTTGGCAAATTACCAATCGATCAGCGCTCTTTACCAAAAATATTTAGAAGATCCTCAAAAAATAGATAAGAGCTGGAAGTACTTTTTTAAGGGATTGGAAGAAGGGGAAATTTTTTGCTCTTCTCAGGATTCTGCAGATATTAGAACTTTTTTTCTCATAGATTTTTTTAGAAGATATGGTCATTTATATGCAGAAATAAATCCTTTAATGAAACATAAAAAAACAATCGACCTTAAAAAGTTTGGTTTTCAATCAGGTGAAGAAAACTCAATTTTCTCTACGTTTGATTTTCTAAAGAAAAAAGAAGCTAAGCTTCAAGACATTCTAGATGCTCTTCAAAAAGTATACACAGATCGAATTGGTCTAGAGTATATGCACTGCAGCGAAGAGTTAATTCGTTGGATTCAAAAGAGAGTTGAACCTGATTTGCCTTTAGAAATTTCGCAAGAGGACAAACATCTTATTGCAGAATATTTGAACCGCTCAGAGATTTTTGAATCTTTTTTAAATACTAAGTATCCTGGACAAAAGAGATTTTCTATCGAAGGAGCAGAAACCCTTATACCGATGCTTGCTAAATTGATGCACCTTATTTCGGATAGCAAGGCAAGCGAGCTGGTAATTGGCATGGCTCATAGAGGTAGGTTGAATGTCTTAGCCAACATTGTCGAAAAACCTTATTCAGTAATTTTTCATGAATTTAAAGAGGAGTACCTTCCTTCTTCATTTGAAGGGACGGGAGATGTAAAGTATCATAAAGGATATTCCTCTGATGTGCAACTTAGTAACGACAAACAACTTCATGTTCACTTATGTGCCAATCCATCTCATTTAGAATCTGTTGATCCTGTTGCTATAGGTCAGACTTATGCCAAGCAAAAACTATCTGATAAAAGCAGTGTTGTTCCTGTTTTACTGCATGGAGATGCCTCTTTTGCCAGCCAGGGAGTTGTTTATGAGACTATGCAGCTTATGAACCTCCCGAACTATACAGTAAATGGGGCGATTGAAATTGTGATTAATAATCAAATTGGTTTTACTACTCTTCCTAAAGAAGGTAGGTCCACAACCTATTGTTCCGACATTGCTAAATCATTCCAAATCCCGGTTTTTCATGTAAACGCTGAAGATCCTGAAATGTGCATTTTTGCTATCAAAATGGCACATGAGATTAGGCAGACATTTAAGATTAATGTGATCATAGATCTTATTTCTTATCGAAAATATGGACACAATGAAGGGGATGAACCAGCTTTTACGCAGCCTCTTCAATATGAAGTCATTCGAAATAAAAAAACAATTCGTGAAATGTATTTAGATTATCTTATTTCTAAAGGAGCTATAAAAGAACAAAGAAAAGAAGAATTAGAAAAAGAATTTAAAGATACTTTATCTAAAGCCATTGAAGAAAGTGACTCATTTAAAGAAAAGCCTCCTGAGCCTGAAAAAGTTTTGGGAACCATCTGGAGCGAATATGTCTATGCAGAGGAAAAAGAGCTTTTTGAAGAAACTTATACAAAGGTTTCTTTAGATGTTATTAAAGAGGTAATTGTGCAATTTTGCACAGTCCCTGAAAACTTTCATATTCATAAAAAATTAGATAAATGGCTGCATCTGCGCTTAGAAGTTATGCAAAAAGATCCTAAAGAATATTTGGTTGACTGGTCGCTCGCCGAGTTGATTGCTTTGGGAACTCTTTTGAAAGAAAATATCCCCATTCGATTGGCAGGACAAGACTCTAAAAGAGGGACGTTCAATCAAAGACATGATGTATGGATCGATCAGAAAACAGCAGAGGAATACTGCCCGCTGCAGCATATCAGTAAAGAGCAAGGTTCATTTACTATTCTAAATACCCCTTTAACAGAATTTGCAGCTTTAGGATTTGAGTATGGTTTTTCCCTTTCCTCTCCTAAAACACTGGTATTATGGGAGGCTCAATTTGGAGACTTTTCTAACGGCGCTCAAATCATTATCGATCAGTATATCACAACAGGGCAGCATAAATGGAACCGCTTATCTTCTCTTGTCTTGCTACTACCTCATGGATATGAAGGGCAAGGTCCTGAACATTCTTCCGGAAGAATTGAAAGGTTTATGCAGCTTGCAGCGCAGAATAACATTCAGGTTGCTGTTCCCTCCACACCTTCTCAATACTTTCATTTACTAAGAAGGCAGGCAGTTCGGACAATCAAACGCCCTTTAGTTATATTTACCCCTAAATCTTTATTGAGACACCCGCTTTGTTTGAGCTCACTGCTGGATTTAAGTGAGAAAACATTTGAGGAAGTGCTAGATGATCCAAAGCAAACTGCAGCAAAAAAACTGATTCTCTGCTCAGGGAAAATATATTACGAGCTTATTCGGTTTAGAGAAGAACAAAACATAGAAGCTGCAGCCATAGTTCGAATAGAACAGCTCTATCCTTTACATGAAGAAAAAGTTAAAAAAATACTTGAGAAATATAAGAGTTGTCAGGAATGTTTTTGGGTACAGGAAGAGCCTGAAAATATGGGCGCTTACTTATATGTTAAAGATGATCTTGAAAGGCTTGCAGGTAAAAAAATACTATTTGCCGGAAGAGATAAAAGCGCATCTCCTGCTACAGGATCTATGAAACAGCATAAACAAGAATTACAAACCATATTAGAAAAAGCCCTGATGTCAATTACCCCTCCCTGAAGGAAGGGGTTTCCTGGAGAAAATTTGGATGAAAAAAGAAGTCAAAGTTCCCTCGCTAGGCGAATCTATTACAGAAGCTACTGTAAGCAATATCTTAAAGACAAGCGGCAGCTATGTCGAAATGGATGAAGAGATAATTGAACTGGAAACAGATAAAGTAAATCAAACAATTAATGCTCCTGAATCGGGTGTTTTAACAGTTAATGTCAAGGTTGATGACGTAGTGAAAGTAGGGCAGGTTTTAGGAGAAATCGACACCGAAGCCAAAGGGCCTAAAAAAGAAGAGCAGCCTAAAGAAGAAGTGAAACGAGAAAAGCCTAAGGAAGAACCTGAAAAAAAGCTTCAAAGCGGGGCAAAAATCAGGGAAACAGAAGAAGATTTTTTACAGTCCATAGGTTCTGAGCAGAAAGAAGAAGCTAAAGAAAAACCGGTTGAGCAAAAAAAAGAAAGTAAAAATGAAAAAAGAACCCGTATGTCTAAACTCAGAAGGGTAATAGCTCAAAAGCTGGTAGAGGTAAAAAATCAAACAGCCATGCTCACTACTTTTAATGAAGTAGATATGAAAGAAATCATAGACTTTAGAAAAAACGAGCAGGAAAGTTTTCAAAAAAAACATGGCGTCAAGCTGGGGTTCATGTCTTTTTTTATTAAAGCAGCCGTAAAAGCTTTGGAGCAATACCCTGAGATCAATGGCTATATTGAGGGAGAGGAAATAGTTGTAAGAAAATATTATAACATTGGAGTTGCTGTAGGCACTGAAAAAGGACTTATGGTGCCAGTTATAAATGACTGTGATAAAAAATCTTTTGCCGAGATCGAAAAAGAGTTGAAAGTCTTTGCTGAAAAAGCAAGAGAGGGAAGTCTTTCCATAGATAGCTTGCAAGGGGGTGGTTTTACTATTTCTAATGGCGGCGTATATGGATCGATGCTATCAACGCCTATTTTAAATCCTCCTCAAAGCGGCATATTAGGAATGCATGCCATTCAAAAAAGGGCTGTGGTTATTGAAGATGAAATTGTCATAAGGCCTATGATGTATTTAGCCTTAAGTTATGACCACCGTATTGTTGATGGCAAAGAGGCCATTGGTTTTTTAGTCCAAATGAAAAATTACTTAGAAGATCCTGTTAGACAACTTGTGGACAGTTAACTATGCGTGATTATCAAGTTGCTGTTATTGGCGCAGGTCCAGGGGGATATGTCGCTGCAATTAAAGCCAGTCAGCTGGGGTTAAAGACAGTTTGCATTGAGAAGAGAAAAACTTTAGGCGGCACCTGTCTAAATGTAGGATGCATTCCTTCTAAATGTTTATTGCATTCTTCAGAGCTTTTTTTTCAGTCAAAATATCATTTTTCTCATCATGGAATAGATACTCCAAATGTACATTTTGATTTTAGTAAAATGCAGACAAGAAAAAATGAAGTAGTCAAAAGTTTTGTTCAGGGAATCGATTTTTTATTTAAGAAGAATAAAGTAGAACACATCGAGGGGTATGCTAAGTTGGTTGATCCTTATACCATTGAGGTGGAAGGTAAAAAAGTCACAGCAGATAATATCATACTAGCAACAGGATCTGAGCCAATTGAGCTTGATTTTTTAAAGTTTGATGAAAAGAAAGTTGTTAGTTCGACAGGAGCTTTAGAGCTTTCAAGCATTCCTAAAAAAATGGCGATTGTGGGAGCTGGCATTATCGGGGTGGAGCTCGGTTCTGTTTTTAGTAGGTTGGGCGCATCTGTAGAGTTTGTAGAATTTTTAGATCGTATATGTCCTACTTTTGATAAAGATATATCGGATGCTGCTTATAAAGTTTTTACAAAACAAGGAATGAAGTTTTCTCTTTCTCACAAAGTAACAAGTGCAAAAGTCGATAATGAGCAGGTTTTTTTACAAGTGGAAGGGGCAAAAAAAACAAAAGAGTTGCAAGCTGATACTGTTTTAGTGGCTATTGGAAGAAAGCCTAACTCTTCTCATTTAGGACTAGAAAAAGTTGGTATTCAGAGAACAGAAAAAGGTTTTATCAGGGTAAATGATTGTTTTCAGACAAACTATCCTCATATTTTTGCCATCGGCGATGTAATTGGTGGACAAATGCTTGCTCATAAAGCTTCAGAAGAAGGAATTTGCGTAGTTGAATTTATTAAAGGGACAACACTTAAGCTTTCTTATGTAGCTATCCCAAGTGTTGCTTATACCTATCCTGAGATTGCCTCTGTTGGTTTTATGGAAAAGGTGCTGCAAGAAAAAAATATTCCTTATAAAAGCTTTTCTTTTCCCATGAAGGCAAATTCCAGGGCCAAATGTACCGGGCAAGAAGAGGGATTTGTGAAAGTACTAGGGCACAAGACAGATAAAACCCTTCTAGGTGTTCATATTATTGCAGCGAATGCCTCGGAACTAATAGGAGAAGCAGCTGTTGCCATCCAAAAGAAAATGACTATAGATGAGTTAGCTAATACTCCTCATGCTCATCCTACCTTGTCGGAAGCTATTAAAGAAGCTTCTCTTGGAGCGTTTGATAAACCATTACATCTTTAATTTAATAGCCGTGAGATGTTCCACAGCTACAAGAAGATCGAACATTGGGGTTGGTTATTTTAAAACCAGCTCCTTGAAGACCATCAGCATAGTCAATTAAACAACCCTTAAGTCTGTCTTCATCTTTTTTGCTGATGTGTACATCTACTCCATTGGAATGATAGACTGCATCTTCTTCGGTTGGCTTTTCAGAAAAGTCTAATACATACTCAAATCCATTACAGCCGGCAGCTTTTTCAGATAGACGAAGACCAAAGCCTTGCTTATTTTCTTCTTCTAAAATTTTTAAAAATTTTTGAGCGGCAGTATCAGTTAAAGTAATAGATTCTGTATCGATTTTCTCTTGTAAGATTGCATTTAATTTTTCAATAAGCAGGTCAATTTGACCATCATCAAAGCCATGGCCATACATGCCGGCTTCTAGTGTTTCAAAAGTTGAGGCAGAGCAGCCGACACAGTGAAGGCCTGCATTTGTCATTTCTTGAGCAAGTCGTTGGCTTTTTTGAGGAAATTTTTGAAAAATATCTTCTATCGTCATCTCGCGGTGAATAAGCTTATCTGTCATATTTAATACTTCACCCTGACGGTTCCCTGTTTAATTTTGCACTGGCAGGCTAATCTTTCTGTATCCATTTCACCTAAGAAATCTTCTTCAGCTTCTGTAAATTCAGACAGGTTTTTCATGTCTTCTTCTTCCACTTCGATAACACATGTGCCACATACACCTTCAGTACAGGCAAAAGGGACACCTTGCTCTTCACAGGCTTCAGCAATTTCACTGCCATCAGGTAGCTCTACTTCGTCCCCAGTATCTTCAAAAATAAGTTTTGCCATAATTTTTTCTCGAATTTATGCCTTACCGAATAAGCATGCGATGAAATCAAGAAAAAAGCAAGAGTTATTCAACGGCTAAATTCTCATCTAGCATTGACTGGGCTGTTTCTTTTAAAGTATCGATCCCATTAGGAAACCCTATCTTTATTAACAGCTCGTGTAAATGGCTAAACTCTGTTTCTAAGAAATCTAATTTAGTCTCTAATTGGGCTAAATTAAGCTTATTATCCATATAAAACTCCTTTTAAAGGGATTTGCTTTAAAAATACATTAACTTTGTTAAAGTTTATTAAAGAATTGAAATTAAATTAAAAATTTGTTAATATATGTAATATTAAAAATACACCTTGAGTTGAAAATGACAGTAAGTGCTACTACTCAAATACCAGTTACTTATGCTATTAAAGATGAATTGTTTGACAGATCTAAACGGCTATGGGCTACTGACAATAAATTTTTAGCAATTATTTTTGGAATTGGTGAGCTTTTTCGTTGGATTAAGCCTTTTCACAACTGGCTTCATGAAAAGACCATCTCTATCATAGATGGGCCGGAGGCTTTATTGGCCTATAGATATGAAAGGTGCAAAGACATCTCGAAGGTAGCTGAAAGAGAACTTCAGCAAGCCAGATCTCCTTATTTATCTCTTTTAGTGGAATCTTCAGTAAAATCCATTTTAAAAGCGTATAAAAGAGATGCTTCCCTAAGTACTGAGCTTGTGCATGATCAGATAAAGAGCATTCTAAAAAGGATGGATGGGATTACATTAGAGTCAAAAAAATCTTTAGAAGATGAAAAATTAAAGGTTATTTATGCGGAAATTGGAAAATCTATCTTAAAAAAAATGCACGAAGAAATAGATGATTTTGAGCTTTTGTCAAAATATAACCAGCTTTTGCCTCTTTCTCGTGAAGAAATTTACTATAGAAAAGTCTTTTTAAAAGCAGTTGAGCTTGAAAGCACTGCTGAGGCTAGAAAATTTGTAGATAAAGAATTTCCCAAGACTCTTCCTATAGTAGAAGAAAAGCCGCGCACTTTTTTTCGAGCAATTTCAAGTTTTTTAGATTAAATACATTAAACCATTTTTTAAGTTTAATGCTTACTTAGAAAAGTTTTTTTTATTGGATTGAACCTTTTTTAGTGGCTTATACAAAACCATCAAAACCATCAAAAGCATCAAAAGCATCATCATCTTCAAAAACATCAAGACCATGAGAACTTTCAAGATTATCATCTTCGATGTGCAATAGTGGTGGTTTAAATGCTTGAGAAGTAGTAGAGTCATCATCTTCGTTGTCTGTATCAACTACTGTTGGCGATGGAAGATTAGATAATTGAGAAGCATCAGAGTTAGATCTAGGAGTAGAGTGACTTTCAGGCATATCAGCGATAGTTCCTTCGTTAATAACTACTTTATCTGATCGGGCATTTAAGTGCATTGTGGCTATTTTGTCAACAGCATCAGACAATGTTTCTATACCCAAAATACTGCCAGGAGAATTAAATTTTACATTCAAGTTAGAGACCTTAGCTCCAAGTATCTCTAAAGATCCATTTTCTCTTTTTACTAGCTCAGTAGCCTCAATGTGTTCTGCCGTAAGTTTATCAACAGATACATTATTAGCTTGAGCTACAATAGCTTTAAAAAGCTCTGCAATAGTGTCAGTTCTATCGCTTTGTTTAATAGCTTTAGATCCAGATACACATATATCCCACTTTTGGCCGGCAGCTTGAAAGGCATTATTATAAACTACTTCTGTCATGATAATTTTATTATTATGTATTTATACTTTAATTATATCATATTAATACATTAAGTGTAAATTAATATTTTTATAAATAATTACTTATTATTTTAAGAGATTTTATTTTTCCCTTAAAAGGGGATCTTCGTAAGTAACTAGAATAGAAGTAGATAGATTTTTTCTTCTCAAATTATCTTTTTTTTTAAATTATTTTTGTCGTATCTTGTTGAGCTTTTTTAACTTATGTAAAGGTTTTTCATGTCCATTCCAAGCGGTTTTTATCCTTCAAGAACTATTTCCCATCTACCTCCTGAAGAAAGGGTGAAAATTCTTTCTTATTTAACTCCTCAAGAACAATTAATGATGCGCGGTGCTAGTCGGGCTTGGAATTACCTTTCTCAAGAAAGATTAGGGCAGTTTGCCTTCATACAATCTATTGCAGGAACTTGCTCTAGAGATATCGAGAAGTTGTATGATAATGACCCAAAAGCTTTTGAAGTTTTTTTGGATAGAACAGTTAATACCAACTTTAACCTAGTGTCAGATTCAGACAGTAGGGTTATGGGGAAATTTTTTTATAATGTTCTTTACTTTAAAAGTAGGGTCAATATTGAAGAGATGATGCAATGGCTAAGAAAGTTGCCTCCCCAAAAAAGAGCACTTATTGAAGAGTTTAACTATTACGATATTACGGATAGACAACTTGCTGAAGTTATTGAGCTATGTCCAAACTTAAAAAAATTACACCTTATCAATACAAATATCACAGGAGAAGGGCTTTCTCATATCCCTGAGAATAACCAATTGGAATATGTTAGCTTATCATCTCCCAATTTGGACAAAGCTTTCCTTTCCACATTTTTTTCTAGAGCAACTAAGTTGAAGAGCCTTTGGTTGGTTTCCCCAATTGCTGGAGAAATTCTTAGCCATATCCCCAAGAACAATCAATTGGAAAAAGTGGATTTAGATAATAGTACTTTAAAAGAGAATCATCTCATAGAGTTTTTCTCCAAAGCAACGATGCTTAAAGAAGTTAATTTAAGTCATTCAAATATAACGGGAAAATGCCTTAATTTTATTGTTAGTGATCAACTAGAAGCAATAATATTGAGTTATTGTGAATATCTTGATGAAAAATGGCTCGTAAAGTTTTTTTCTAATGCAGCTACGCTTAAAAGAATTGATTTGACTCTATCATCAACGACGGGGGAGGGAATATCTCATATTCCTATAAATAACCAACTACAAACTTTGGTTTTAAGATACTGCGAGTTTCTTGATGAGAGGTACCTCATAGGATTGCTTCCTAATGCAACTTTACTTAGAGAGCTCGATGTTTCTAAAACCAGTATAACAGGACAGTGTCTTGTTCATATTTCAGTGCAAAATCAATTAGAAAGACTTAGGTTGCGTGATTGCAAAAGACTCAATGAAGCACTTCTTAGGGAGATTCTCTTAAAAGCAACTATGCTTACTGAACTCGATATTTCTGAAACAGCGATAACGGGACAAGTTCTAGTTGACATTTCTGAGCATACTCAATTAGAAGAACTTATCTTTTATAATTGTAAAAAACTCGATGAAGCATTGGTTTGGGAGTTTTTCTTAAAAGCAAATAAAATAAAAAAACTACACTCTAAAAGTTTAAGTGATTCTTTAATAAGAAAGATTACAATATTTGAAATGCTTGTTCGGAGAAATGGTAATGTAAAACTACACCAACAGCCAAAAGAGGTGATAAATTTTTTACATGATTTACCTTTATCTAGCAGAGAAATGGTTCTGTCTTTAGATTTTGCCAATAGTGCTGCCTCATATATGATGATAACAGAAGAAGAAATCGCAACACTGCTTCAGTTATGCCCTAATTTAAAATTCTTAGCTGTTGGAGGAAAGGTAACTGGTGAGGGGCTTTCACATATATCCGAGGACAATCAACTAGAGAAACTTTTTTTCTATTCTTGGAATCCTGATGAAGGATTTCTAGCTCAGTTTTTTTCGAAAGCAAAAAAGATAAAAGAAGTTAAATTTAATAAAACAACGGGAGTAGGACTTTCACACTTACCTGAAGGCAATCAATTAGAAAAAATAGATTTTTATGAGTCTGAAAACCTTGATGAAAAAGCTCTTGCAACGCTTTTTGCTAAAATCTCCTTTCTAAAAGAAGTTAATTTTTTTCTTTCATCAGTAACTGGGGAAGGGCTTTCGCGTTTGCTTGAGAATAATCGATTAGAAAAAGTTAGCTTTGTTATGTGCAAGCAGCTTAAGGAAGAAGCTCTTAAAAAGCTTTTTGCTAAAACCCCCTTTCTAAAAGAAGTTAAGTTTGACTCTTCAAAAACTACTTTTGAAGGACTTTTGCATTTACCTGGAGATACTCAGCTAGAAAAACTTTCTTTACGTTATTGCAATATTGATGCAGAGATTTTTAATGCGCTTATTAGTAAAGCGGCTTATTTAAACAATATTGATCATAGAGGCGCTTCTATTAAGCAAAAAAATAAGTTATTTAAAGCTTTTAAAAAAATTTTCGGCCATTAGAGTTTTAAAAAGAGCCTCACGTTTGTAAGAAATCTTGAGGTTCAAAAATTACTTTAATCTTTTTTTTTAAAATCATAGTTTTAGTGTTTTTCGCATTTTGAATTTATAGAAGGTAATTATCATGTCTACTTTGAATAGTGTTTCTTCTATCTCTTATTTACCTAAAGAAGAAGGAGTAAGGGTTCTTTCCTATTTAACCCCTAAAGAACAACTAACTACACGCAAAGTCAGTACTACTTGGAATAACCTTTCTCAAGACAGATCGGGGCTATTTGCCCTTGTGCAATCTATGGCAGGGATTCGATCTGAAGACATTAAGAAGATGCATGATAGTAATCCAAAGGCTTTTGAAGTTTTTTTGGATAGAATAGTTAAGACCAACTTTAATCCAAGTTTGGATCCAGATAATAAATTTATGTCAGGTTTTTTTTATAATATTCTTAGATATAAAAGCGATACCGATAGTGAAGAGATGATGCACTGGCTAAGAACTTTGCCTTTACAAAAAAAAGCAGCTGTTCAGGATTTATATATTAAATCGCCTATTACGGATGAACAGCTTGCTGAAGTCTTTAAAATATGTCCAAGCCTTAAAGAGTTGCATTTTGTGGGTGGAGTTACAGGTAAGGGGTTTTTACATATACCTGAAAACAGTCAATTAGAAAGTATCACCTTATTTTCTAATAATCTTGAAGAACAATTTCTTTCAGCTCTTTTTTCCAAGGCTACAAAGTTAAAAAGTATTTTCATCAATTTTCCCATTACGGATAAACAACTTGCTGACATTCTTGTAAAGTGTCCAACTCTGAAAAACCTGTACTTGACTGGGGTAAATATTACAGGCGCGGGGCTTTCAAATATACCTGCGAACAATCAACTAGAAAGTATTAGTTTATCTTTTGGCAACTTTGATGAAGGTTTCCTTTCCTCTTTTTTCTCCAAGGCAATCAAGTTAAAGAGTATTTTTTTAAGTTCTTCTAATATAACAGGAAAAGCTCTTTGTCATATTCCAGTAAATAATCAACTGGAATGTGTAGTATTGAATTTATGTACAAACCTCAAAGAGGATCATCTCATCAAATTTTTCTCTAAAGCAACGACACTTAAGGAAGTGTGCTTAGATCTTGCATCGATGACAGGTGAGGGATTAGCTAGTATCCCTCTAAACAATCAGCTAAAGTTTATTAGTATAAATAATTGTACAAATCTTGAAGAGGCAGCTCTTTGGGAATTTCTTGCAAAAGCCAATAAAGCAATAAAAATAAGGTACTACGGACTAAGCAATCCTTTAACGAAAATAGTTCTTATGTTTCAAACTCTTATTCAAGGAGCTGATACTAAATTACATCTAAAGCCAAAAGAGATAATAAATTTCTTACATCATTTACCCATGTCTAAAAAAGAGGAGGTTCAATCATTAGATTTTACCGACGGGTCTGGTACATTTACATCGGTAAAAGAAGAAGAAATTGCAACACTACTTCAACTATGTCCTAATGTAAAATTCTTAAATGTTTTCTTACACACTGGTAAAGGGCTTTCACATATACCTGAGAATAACAAACTAGAAAAGCTTACTTTAACTATTACTCATCCTGATGAAGAGTCTTTGGCTCAGTTTTTTTCCAAAGTAAAAAATTTGAAAGAAATTGATTTTAGTTATTCAAGAACAACAGGCAAAGGACTGTCGCATTTACCTAGGGATAATCAATTAGGAAAAGTAGTTTTTTTTAATTGTAAAAAGCTTGATGAAGAAGCTCTTGCAACACTTTTTGAAAAAGGAGCCATGTTAAAAGAAGCTGATTTTCATTGTTCAAATACCTCTTGTAAAGGACTTTCTCATTTACCAAAGAATAACCAGCTAGAAATACTTGATTTACGTTTTTGTCGTTTTGATCCAGAATTCTTTAAGATTGTTTCTGAAAAGGCAACCAAATTAAAAAATGTTAAGTTGAGTTTATTAAGATAAAAATAGTTCAGTTTTTTTATAAAACTCTTGAGGATTTAAGTTTTTCTTTAATCTTTCTTTTTAAAACTCGAAATTTTAGCATTTTTGCTTTTTAAACTTATATAGGGTATTATTATGTCTTCTTTGAGTGTTTCTCCAACTATTTCTCATTTACCTCCAGAAGAAAGAGTAAAAATCCTTTCCTACTTAACTCTTCAAGAACAGTTGCTAACTATGCGCAAAGTTAGTAGTACTTGGAACGAACTCTCTCAAGATAGATTAGGATTGTTTGCCTTAGTGCAGTCTATGGCGGAAATTCGGCCTAGCATTAAAACGAGTAGGATAGACATTATTAAAACGAGTAGAACAGATCTTAATACCAAGAAGCTTTACGATAAAGACCCAGAGGCTTTTAAACTTTTTTTGGATAGAATAATCAATACAAACTTTAATCTGATCTCGAAAGCTGATAATAAAGTTATGTCAGGATTTTTTTCGAAAATCCTTCAATTTAAAAGCCAGGCAGATTCCGAAGAAATGTTGCAATGGTTAAGAGATCTACCTCCCCAAAAAAGAGCAATTATTCAGGATTTAAAGTTTAAAGACCAAAATATTACAGACGACCAACTTGCTGAAGTCATTGAATTATGTCCAAATTTAAAAAATTTATCCCTTGTGAGGACAAAGATTACAGGTAAGGGACTTTTACAGAGCAATCAGTTAGAAAGCATTATCTTGATTAACTTACCTATTGGCAATTCTGATTTTTCTGACAATCTTGATAAACATTTCCTTTCCAATTTTTTTTCCAAGGCAACCAAGTTAAGGAGCATTTGCATAGCCTCTTCTAATATAACTGGAGAATCCCTTTGTCATATCCCAAAGAATAACCAGTTAGAAAAGGTGGATCTTTCTGATTGCAAAGAACTTGATGAAAAAGCTCTTGCAGACTTTTTCTCTAAAGCAACGATGCTTAAAGAAGTTGATTTAAGTAGAACATACATAACGGGAAAAGGACTTGCTTGTATAGCCAGCAATCAAATAGAAACAGTAAGATTAAGTTTTTGTCATCATCTTGATGAAGAAGCTCTGATAAAATTTTTCTCTAAAGCAACTACGCTTAAAAAAGTTCACTTAGCATTTTCTTCAACAACAGGTCTAGGATTATCTTATATTCCAGAAAACAATCGACTAAGCCATGTTAGTTTAAAAGATTGTAAAAAGCTTGATGAAGAAGTTCTGTCGCGATTTTTCTTAAAAACGAAAGAGCTTCAAGTGCTTGACTTAGCATTTTCTTCAACAACAGGGGAAGGACTTTCGCATTTACCTGAGGACAATCAATTAAAAGGATTAAACCTTCCTTATTGCGAAATGCTCGATGAAGAAGCCCTTGCAAAGGTTTTTTCTAAAAGAAGCACATTAAAAGAAGTTATATTAAGCTATTCTAATACGACTTGCAAAGGTCTTTCACATCTGCCTGAGGACAATCAATTAAAAGCAGTAGATTTTTCTGGTTGCAAAAAACTAGATGAAGACGCTCTTGCAAAACTTTTTTCAAAAGGAGGCGTGCTAGAAGTAGTTGATATGCATAGTTCCAATACGACTTGCAAAGGTCTTTCTCATATACCTGAAGATAATCAATTAAAAGCAGTAGATTTTTCTGATTGTGATGAATTTGATGAAGTAGCTCTTGCAAAGGTTTTTGCGAAAGCAACTAAGTTAAAAAAAGGTTGAACTTAGCTAAGCAGAAAAAACTATTATAAAGAATAGTCCCTTAGTAATTGATTGAAGTAGTTTTTTTCTTTCAGTTTGCTTGATATTTCTTTTTTAGATAGGTTGTATACTAGAGGGGTGTCATGGAAATAATACCTGAAATTACTGAACCTTTTCGGTCTATATTGATTTTTGGTCCTCCAGGATCTGGAAAGGGGACTTTAGGGGGCTTTTTAAGCAGCGCTGGTAATCATTTTCACCTTTCTTCGGGTGATATTTTTAGAGGGCTCTCTCCTGAATCTCCTGCCGGTAAGTTATACCATAACTATGCTAGTAAAGGACTTTTATTGCCAGATGAGGTGACTATCAGGATTTGGCACCACTACCTACATGGTCTTATTGCTACCAATAAGTACTTTCCTAAAGAGCAGTATTTGCTATTAGACGGCATACCAAGGACATTAAGGCAAGCTGAGCTTATAGAGGAATATGTCCAGGTAGAGGGGGTAATTGTCTTAGATGTGAACAACCCCAATGTTTTGATCAAGAGGATGCAACGAAGGGCTCTAATAGAGAAAAGAACTGATGATAAAGATCCTAATGCACTGAAAACCAGGCTCGAAATCTATAAAAAAGATACCTCGAGCGTTTTAAAGCACTATTCTAAAAAAAAGATTTACACATTTAATGCAGATCAAAAACCTTTAGAGGTCTTACGGGATGTTTTAATTAAGTTCACTTCAATATTATGTTAATATTAAAAATATAATTATTATTTAATTATAAATATATTTCTGTGCTATAATTAATTAAATTAATTGTAAAATTTAATTATTATGGCTATTTCTTTACCTAGAATCACTTCTCTAGAAAACGCAAATGTTTTAAGTGTGCCTGTAGATAGATTTTTAGAGACAACCGTTCCTTCTAAACTAGTAAGTCGTCTCATAGGATCTATTAATGAGGTTTTATCGCAAAGTGCTGTAAGAGCATGTCTCAAAAAAAAAGAGATTCATCAAATAAGTATTTCTATCAATGAAGAAGGGCTTTCTATATCGGAGCTTGAAGAGCTTAACCTACCCATTGATTTGAATCCTGCCTTTGAATTTTATAGATATCTTAGAAGAAATGGCTCAGTACCTAATCTAGTTACGAACACGTTTATAAAAGAGCCCCATGTTAGGAACAGTCTAGCAGAAATTTATCAGAAAATTACTGAAGAAATTAATGCAAGGCATGAAAAGATAGAACCTACTCTTTTTGGACAATGTACACCAGCCCCAGCCAGTTTAAGTGATTTATTAGGTGTTATCAGAAACAGTTATTCAGCCAATCCCGGTATCGATCCAGCTAACCCCCTTTTATTAGGGTTGGGTGCTGCTGGAGGTGTGCTGGCAACTGTTTCAGGTCTTCAAATAACTAAGACTGCTTATGAAATGCATAAAATATCTAAAGAGGCTGAGGATAAAACGGGAATGATTCAAGCCAAACTGCTTGCTTCCATCGGAACTAGCTTAAGTACTTTAGGAGCAGCTTTTACAGTTGATAAAGGATACGGCCTATTTGTCGACCCTGAAGTTACTACTGTATTTGAATCGGCTATAGCTCCTTTATATGGACTGGTCTCTGTAGGCGCTTTAGCATATGGAATTCATGGTTTAAGTGATGTGGCAAGTTTTAAAGAAGAGTTGTACTCATATCTTTATTCAGGACATAGCGAGAATTTTAAAAATACATTAAAGTTTTTAAAAGATAAGCTAGAAATTGATGAATTAGAATACAACACTATTAAAGAAGAAATATACAATAATGATGATATAGCACCTGCTGATAAAGCCGATAAGCTAGAAGAAGCTTTAAAAAAAGCATTCTTAAGAAAAAGACTTCAGCTAGAAAGGTGGACAAGTCCTGAATGCGTTCAATATTTAACGAAAAACATAGATAGGGTTTTATTAACTGGCACGGCTGATGAAGCTGAAAAAATTGTACAAATGGTAGTCGATGCTAACTTTAAAAAAATCCTGTATTATTCTTTGGTTGTTATCGCAGGGCTTTTAGGAATAGCCACAGCCACAGTCTCTATTCTTGCTGTTCCTATTTTGCCAGCTGTTTTGATGGGCATTACCTCAAGTTTTTGGCTGGTAATAGATACAAAAATTCTGCGAGACGCCGTTGCATCTGGCTGCTTGAAAATTCATAAAAAAATATACGGAGAGATATAAAGCTAAAGGTGTTTTTGCTATACATATAATATATGCAACAACACTTAGTAGATTTTATATTTTATCTTAAAGTAGAAAAGGGTCTTTCTAAAAATACTTTAGAAGCTTATCAAAGCGATATTGAGTCTTTTCTTTCGTTTAAAAAAGACAAAAATATAACAAATGATCTTGTCTATTCTTACTTGAAAAAACTCCATCAAGCAAACCTGGCATCCAGTACCATTGCTAGATATCTCATAAGCATTAAAGTTTTTCTAAACTATTTAAGAAAAGAAAATATCTTCCAAGAAAGCATTTTCATTGACACTCCTAAAGTATGGCAGCTTATTCCTGAAGTTTTAACCTATGATGAAATTACAGAGCTTTTTAAAGCACCGAATACTACAACTTTAATTGGAGCAAGAGACTTGGCTATTTTAGAGTTGATTTATTCCAGTGGGCTCAGGGTTAGTGAAGTTTGTCAGATACTTTATAAAGACCTGCAGAAAAATATTCTTAAAGTTAAGGGAAAAGGAAGTAAGGAAAGGATTGTTCTTGTAGGTAAAAAAGCAGAAAGTGCCATTCAAAATTATTTGTCTCGCTTTAGAAAAGGTATAAAAGAAAAAGATTATCTCTTTGTGGCAAAAAAAGGCAGGCCAATGGATAGGGTAGCCATCTGGCACAGGATAAAGTTCTATGCAAAGCAAGCTAAAATCATGAAAAATATTTCGCCTCATACGCTGCGCCATTCTTTTGCTACTCACTTACTAGAAAATGGAGCAGATTTAAGAGTCATACAAGAGCTATTAGGACATGCTAGTGTAGCAACAACTGATCGATATACGCATATCAGTCAAAATACCATGCAGCAATCTTTTGATAAGTTCCATCCTAGACCTTAACTTTTTTTAAAGAAGAAAGCTTTCTCGATAGAACTTCAAAATAGTAAAAGACTACTGGAGTCAAATAAAGTGTGAGAGCCTGTGAAAAAATAAGACCTCCAACAATGGTAAGACCAAGGGGTACTCTTCCTTGTGCACTGGCTCCTCCAATGCCAAGAGCAATTGGGACAGCGCCCATAAGAGTCGAAGCGCTTGTCATAATAATAGGTCTAAACCTGATGATGCAGGCATCATAAATTCCATTATAAGGATCTTTATTATGTGTTTTGATTTGCTCTATAGCAAAGTCAACCATCAAGATACCATTTTTCATCACTATGCCAATAAGTAGAATAAGACCTACAAAGGAATATAGAGAAAGAGTTTCCCCAAAAAGATATAGAGTTAACAGCCCGCCGACAGTTGCGGGGGCGAGTGCTGACATAACAGTGATAGGGTGGATGAAGTTTTCATAGAGTATACCTAAAATGACGTAGATAATAAAAATCATAATGAGAAAAAGAAAGCTCAAGTTCTGAAATGCTTTTTTAAAAACATCGGCTGTACCTAATACTTTTCCAGAGACACTTTTGGGTAAAATCTTTTTAGCTGCAAGCTCTACATTTTCTACTGCAGTGCCTAAAGGAACATTAGGAGCTGGATTAAACGCAAGTGTTACAGAAGGAAGACCATTGATGCGGTTAACGGTAAGGGGGCCTACCGTTTCTTTAATGCTGGTAATGCCATTCATGGGCACTAACTTCCCACTTGATGAGCGCACATATAGCTGATTTACTTTGGAAGGGTCTTTATAGAAAATAGGCTGCGTTTCAATGATGACATCATACTGATTGATAGGAGCATTAATAGTAGATATTTTTCCTCCTGAGTAAGCTAGATCGAAAACCCTTTCAATTTCTGAAGCGCTGACATTCAAGCTCGATGCCCTATCCCTGTCAATGGCTACAAAAAGCTGAGGTTGGGTGATTTGAAGGTCCGATGAGACTTGAGAAAGCAAATTGTTTTTCTTTAAAGCATCTTCTAGTTTGATAGAAGCTTCATTTAAGGCTTTTTGATCAAGGCCTGTCATAGAATATTGATATAAGGCTTTTGCTTGTTGGCCTACTTGTAAATTAATAAGAGGCAAGGGGGAGAGATAGGTATTTATCCCAACAATCTGCGAAGATTTTTTCTCAAAGTCTGCAATGATGGGATACATGGGCCCTCTTTCTTCGTAAGGCTTAAGTCTGACAAATAAGAGTCCTTGATTGTCTTGTGTTAAAGAGGCAACAGAGACAACGGATTCTACTCTTGGGTCATCTTTATATATTCGGGATAGCTGCCTTTGGTATTCCGCCATTTTAAAAGGAGAGGTTCCGTCACGCGCTTCTGTGAAGCCCTGAATAAAACCGACATCATCAGGTGGTAAAAAGTCTTTAGGTAAATTTAGAATTAAATAGACAGATCCACCAGCACAGGCAAACCCAATGAGCAAAGTAAAAAACCGATGACTCATAGACCAGCTAAGGGTTTTTCTGTATACATTCAACATTTTTTCCGTAACGAAATCTGTCCATCTTTCTACAGGTGATTTCTTGGCTCCTTCTCCATATTTAGGGATAAACCTGCTGCAAAGCATAGGAGTTAAACTAAGAGAAATAAAGGTAGAGATGACTACTACAACAACCAAGGTAACCGCAAACTCTCGAAATAATTTTCCGACAACTCCTCCCATAAAAATCATAGGGATGAAAGCGGCAATCAAACAGACAGAAGTGGATAAAATAGTAAAGCTAATTTCTTTTGAACCTTTAAGACTTCCTTCATAGGGGGTCTCTCCCATTTGTACGTGCCTTACACTGTTTTCCAAAGCAACAATGGCATCATCAACTAAAAATCCAATCGAAAGGGTCAAGGCAAGAAGGGATAAAATATCTAAGCTAAATCCTAGTAGATACATTCCTGCAAAAGTTCCAAAAATAGCTAAAGGCAAAGTAACTGATGGAATAGCTGTATTGATTAATCTGCCCAAAGAAAGATAAATAATACCAACAACGAGTATGAAGGCAATGATAAGAGTCAGTTGCACATCTCTTACCGATTCCATAATAGTCATTTTTTTATCATATAAATCATGGATCTTTACAGAAAAAGGCAACTCCTTTTGAAGAGTAGGGATCAGCTTTTGCACGTCATTAATAATTCTGACAGCATTTTCCCCAGACTGCTGTTGTACAGCCAATAATACCGTTTTTTGATCAGTGTCTTTAGTAAGATAGCGTAAATAATACTTATCGTTTTTTAAGCTATCTATTGCCTCACCAAGATAGCTGATACGAACTTGGTTGCCATCTTTATTTTTAATAATTAAAGGATTGTATTCTTTGGAGTTCATCAGCTGTCCGTCAACATCCACCGTAAATTCAGTGTTAGGTCCAAAGAGGGTCCCTGTAGGGTCATCTACGTTCCCTTTCATGACCTCTTCTTCCAACTGATCAAAGCCTATTTGCTTAGCTGCTAATTTTTCAGGATCCACTTGAATCCTCACGGCAAAGGGCTCGCCATACGTCATTACTTGTGAAACCCCTCTAATCATGGAAAGCCTTTGTCCGATAAAGGTATTTCCAATTTCATAAAGCTCGCCTAAAGAAAGGGCGGGGGAGGTAATCGCCATATAAAGGATAGGCGTAGCGGAAGGATTGACTTTCTCATAGGTAGGATTATTGGGTAAATCCTTAGGAAGGTTGGGTTGGGCTCTATTAATAGCTGCCTGTACATCTTGCGCGGCGCTATCAATATCTTTTTCTAAGACAAACTGTAAAACAATACTGTTTTTCCCTGTTGAGCTTTGTGAGGTGATTGTTTCCAAGCCATCAATGGTCATAAACTCCTTTTCTAAAGGAGTTCCAATGGTATTTGCCATGGTTTCTGGGATGGAGCCTGGGTTAATGGTAGTGATTTGAATAGTAGGAAAGTCTACATTGGGCAGATCACTTACAGGAAGCATTTGATAAGCTATGATCCCAAAAAACAATAAACTTGCCATGAGAAGGGTCGTCATGACAGGTCGTTTAATAAAAGGCTCAGAGAGGTTCATTTTCTTTTTCTGTTTTTTGCAATTGTACTTTAGCGCCGCTATACAAGTTCAGCATGCCATCTGTTACGACCATTTCATTTTTTTCGACGCCGCTAATTATTATAATTTGATCATCTATTCGCTGTCCTAACTTGACGTTTCTTTTGTCGACAGTTTTATCCTTATTTACAACATAAACAATGGATCCGTTTTGTGTGTAATCAACAGCTTCGCTAGGTATGAGTATGGCATCTTTTATCGTATCTAAGATAAGTCGCGTTCTGACAAAAAGGCCCGGCCAAAGTTTTTTATCTTCATTGTCGAATTTGCCCCTAAACTTGATCATACCAGTCTCTGGGTCAACCTGATTGTCTACAACTTCTAAAAAGCCTTTAAAAGTATCTTCCTTAAAATCCTCATAAGAAACATTCACAGGTAAGTTAGGGTTTTTACATTGATACTTTTGCACAGTGGGCAAGAACTTTTCAGAAAGGGCGAAGGTAACATAAATAGGGGAGATTTGATTAATGGTAATTAATTCATTTTGATCATTTGCTCTTACCAAATTACCTTTGTCTATCTGCAAAATGCCTGTTTTTCCCTCAATGGGTGAGTAGATCCAGCAGTAGTTTAAGTTGATTTTAGCATCTTCTACATCTGCCTCTGCTTTTTTTACTAAGGCGTCGTCTGTTTCAGCTGTTGTCTGCAATTGTCTGTAATCAATTTCTGAATAATATTCTTCTTGGACTAGGGTGGTATATCTTAAGACTTTTTCTTGAGCTAGCTTTAAATTGGCCAAGTTTTCAGCTAGAGTTCCTTCGGCAAATTTTAGTTTCGCTTCATAAGGTCTAGGGTCGATAGTAAATAAAAGGTCACCCTTTTTTACGTAGTCTCCTTCTTTAAAGTAAACGCCAGTCAGCTCTCCTTCTACTCGAGACATTACCTTAATGCGCTCAATAGACTCTACATGACCTATTGCTTCCAAATACAAAGGAGCATCTTTTTGTATAGCCTTGACAGCTGTTACCAAAAAAGCAGGATCACTTTCTGCAAGTTCACTTTTTTTCTTACAGCTTCCTAAAAAAAGAACCCCAACTATTAAGAAAACTCTTCCCCAAAACATATAAAAAAACTTTTACAAAAATTAAATTCCTTTTACCTGAAGGGGGGATTTTTTCAAATAGATTGATAGTTTAAAGATAGTTAAACATGAGATATAGGATCGCATTCAGACTTTTGTAAAACCAACGAATGAATAAATTCTATATTTTTTCGCATTTACATAGGGCAGTAGCTGACTCTAACCAGTGATTTATGGTGGAAACGACTTTGCCCAATGAAGAAGGTAGCGAAATACTTGGCTTTAGTTCCTTGCAATAATTCTCCCAAAGTGACTGCAAGTTTGTTATTGCTATAGTGTCAAAATTAAGAGGCAACTTCTGTATAGAGGTTCCTCTATGATTGAAAACATTGATTATCACTTTTTCTAGGTAGGTAGAGTTTAAGCATTCAGAAAGAGAGACAAGTGAGTATAGGTCATGAAAGTCTTTCATACGAGAGTTGACTCCTCCTCGGTAAATCACAGTCTCGAGTTTCTCAGCAAAGATGAATTCTTTCGGATAGCATTTCAGTTGAATTTTGTTTTCAAAAAGAGGACCTTTTCGTGTCGAAGTTAGGGTAATGGAATGATCAACAGGTTCAACAATGTCCCCAAATCCGATATCAATTAGTAGATGTGTTTTTGTTTTTCCTAATCTAGCTAGTAATGCTACCTGAGCCCCTGTATAATTCATATGGGGATGGGTTAATGGATGTATTTTTATGCGCTCAAAAGAAAAGGCATCGTCGAGATCGATACAACAAATACGATCAATAGCATCACTTACTGAAACTATTGCATTAGCCATTTTTTCAACAAGAAAATCCAAATCTCGCGTTTCTCTTCCTAGGTCAATATAACGTGCTAGAAGAGAACCTCCTTTTAAAATAAAGTGCTCTTTATGGTTAGATTCATGAAGACGTGCTAAAAATCTTTCCAAAACTAAATTTTGCCAAAGCTCAGCAAAGGTAAGGTTTCGCTCTTTGGATAATGTTCGTATATGTTCTTTAATAGATTGTTCTTGAGATCTACTCATGTTGCAAGTGCCAAGATATAGGATTGTATGTCGACTCGAAGCTGTTTAGCATAAGTCATAAGCTTATTCAAGTTAGGTTTATAACCTTCACTTGGAAGGAGATAGGCTTGTAGTGCTTTAATAGCAACCTCTTGGCTTAGATAACGAAAGGCATCAACTATAGTCCGTTCTTTATCAAAAATTTTAAGAGAATAATTCCCAATTTTAATTTTTGTTTGTCCTAAGTGAATATTTCGCATCCGAACAATTCGAGTCTTAGGTCTTTTCGGACTTTTTGATGAGTGAGGTACAGCAATCCAAAATTCCCGCATGATCTGATCTGTCAGTTCATAATAGCATAGTGCTGAGATCAAGCAGATGACTCCCTTAGGAATACTCATGGCGACAAGAGCTAGATCTTCCCATTGAAATTCAATATCTAGATCAACTTGGGTTCCCATATAAACCCCGCGGCTAATCCGTTCAATTATCCCTTTTTCACAGAAATGAGATAGCATGCGAGAAGGAATTCCGGCTTTTTTGGCTTCCGCAGCTGTAAAAACTGGCTTTTTTGTAAAATACTTAATTTTGGGAGCATACTTTGATTTTTTCATATTACACATATGTAACAAAGGCACCCAATTAAATCAAGTGGGTGCCTTTGTTACATATGCAAGAATAGAAAAGAAGCAATTTATTAAAGCCTCATTTAGGGGGATTTTTATTCTTACTAATCCACTTTTCAATGAGTTCAATATCGCGTAGATCTTTTTCTCTTCGATCTTTCTTTTTATAGTAGAGAATAGTTTCAAGGGTATCAAATGGTAGACCATCAATTATTTCTGCGTTAGCAATTCTAGAGGTACATGTTGGTGCCTTATCATCAAATTGCTTGGAGTAAAATGAATCCTGATAAAAAGCTTCAATAATTCCTCCTGGAAATACAATTTTCTTCACACCATTTTGGTCGATTATCCCATATTTGGAAGCAAGGTCGTTCCATAACTTTTCAGAAACAATGATATCAATATCTCCAATAATTTTTAAATTTCTAATCCCCATCGGGCCGCTTCCTGTAATCGCATATTGGTCAATAGGTAAATTAAATTGCCTTAAAGCGTCAAATTTTTCTTGATTATCATTCATAATGATGCCTGTTTATGCTGATTATAAAGCCTTATGAAAAAAAATAACTATTTCATTCCAAACATCTTGACTAGCTTGTGCATCTGCGGCTCTTGTTCCACCCATAGAAAACCAGAGTTTTCCGATTGGATGATAATAGGTTGGTTCGGGAATAGGAAGATTAGGAATATTAATTCCATGGCCAGCTAAAGAGTAATGAAGATGCTGACAAGGAACTTTTGAGTTGGCTTTTTTTAAGCGATTTAATAACTGTTGAACATAAATATCAGAAGGCCACATTTGATCATCTCCTCCTGAAACTACAAGAAGAGGACATTGAATGTTTTCAACAGGAATAGCAGCAGCTTCAAAGGCTCTTTCATCTTTCATGCCACTTAAGAAACTTTGCCGAGTACTTGCTGGTTGTTTTGAGCTTTGACCGATGTTTTCTTTAAAGTCTATTTGTGCAATTGGTGCGCAAGGTAGAACAGCTTTGCCTTGATACGTCCAGGCAGGCGTTGATGGGTCGCCGAGAGCCCCATAGACAACGCTGCTTGGAGCAATAGCTGCGATCCCTTGCATGGAGTTAGGGAAATAGGAACCAAGCAGTAATGCTAGTTCGGCGCCTCTTGAAATACCATATAAGCCTACTCGAGTAGAATCAATTTGAGGTTGGGTTTTTAACCAAGAAAATGCTGTTTCAAAATATTCTAGGGGGATGTTTTGTAAATTGGGTGGAAGTCCATATACGCCAAAAACTCCAAGTGCAAGTACCGCAAATCCATTAGAAGCTAAAAGTTTAGCTCTGTTTTCACTAATGCCGCCATTTGACCCACTTAAAGTAATAATGACAGGTAAAGGTTTTTCAGAAGGTGGCACAAATAAAGTACCAACAAGACCACGTTCTTTTACCTCGATTATTTTAACAGCGGGCTCTTTCAAAAAACGAGTGATTGTTTTTTTGCTCAAGACTTTTTTTTCTTGATAAAGGGTTAGTTCAACAACAAATTGATCTTGTTTGCATTTAAAACTTGATGATGAGTCATTGGAAGAAGGTAACATTGACCAAAATAAGCCCATCTCATCAATAGTATCATAAGAAGATCCTGAAAGAGGTTTATCTTTTTTAAGGTTAACGCAACCTTTCTTGTCAGCTTGGAAATAGGCATGTGAAGTCCATATTTCTTCCTTTTGGTCAACTGTCTTAGCTTTTAACTCAACGACTTGAAAAGGCTTAAGACCTTCAACATAAATTTGAAGTGGTTGGTCAATTGTCTTAGAGGACTCAGTAACGGAAAGATTAGGTTGAAAGACAGCTGCTATTACACAACAAATAGAGCAAAAGGATGAAATTCCAAACATAATGGTCACTTGAATTAATGAGATAATACATGAAAAAAGCGCAAAACTTCTTTGCGCTTTTTATATAAATCTTATCTTTTAGTTATCCTTATAGTTATCTAGGTCGGCAATCCTTAAAGTTACATCCACCAATTTTTTATAAGCAGCATTTTCTTCATCACTAAGAAGGCTTGGCCAAACTTTAAAATAGGTCATATTAAAAACATTTAAGCCAAATTGGTGCCTATTATGCCAGGAACTGTTTTTGCTTTTTGCCATGCCAAAGCCTCTAGGTGTAGATGTTGATTCTATGATTTTATCTTCTTCTATAACCCCACGTTCAAGAGCTACTAAAAGATTTTGTAAGATGTGGGTAGTAGCTTCGTAAATTCTAACTCTAGAAGAATCAAACTCACCGCAGTTAAAAAGCCTTACGCAAAGGGATCGCTTATCAATTTGTAAATTACCCTCTTTATCTACACAGACATTTTCTTGTCCAAGCTTGTATAATATATTAATGTTGTGTTGGATTCTTTCTACATCCCAGTGAATTGTTATAGCCGTCATATTGTCTCCTAATTTTTTGGGCTAGGGGATTTTAAAATGTGAATGAATAGAAGTATAGTTAGTTTTTTAAAGTAACTTAGCTATCCATGCATCTTCATTCATAGAAAAATGAACAGGCATGCAATTATCAACTATCCAATTATGATTTCTAATTTGCAGCCAATAGCATATGCCCCAGTGAACTCCTCCATGAGAGACAATAAGGACAGGTCCTTGTTGCTTTAAAACAAAGTTTAAACCTTGTTGTATGCGATCTAGAAACTCTTTCACAGAAGGGGGTCCTTGTATATAAGCATGGGATTGTAACGAGGTCATTTCTTTCCAGACTTGAGCTGTGCATTCTCCAAGATAAGAACTTTCCAAGTGTTTGCTATTAGGTAATAAAAGCTCTTTAGTTTCTTTAGCTCTTTTTAAGGGACTGCAGCAAATGGTTTGAATAGGAAGCTTTTTGATAAGCGGAGCGCATTGAATTGCTTGCTTTTTGCCGGTAAGGTTTAGAGAAATATCTGCATGGTCTACTTTGGTAAGAGACTTATTATAATTTGTTTGACCATGACGTATAAAATAAAATTCTTTGGCTGGGATCATATTACTTTTTGTGTAGTAGAGAGGTAATTGTTATTTTGTAGTTTTTTTGAAAATCATTCATCTCTTGTTTGGTATGTATCTCATAAAGGGTTGTCTTAGGATATTTCATTTGGAGTTCTTTAATTTGCTCTTGGTATTTTTCAGTAAAGTTCCATAAGTACTTGATCAATTTCCATGAGATGGAATTAGTAGAGCCTTCCGGTCCATCTTCTTTAGATCGGTTCAAGGTAGAGACCCATCTATATAGAACTCTATACAAGCAGGTGAGTTTAGGAAGTCTGCAGTAGATCACAATATCTGCTTCCTTATAGCGCATTTCTAAAGTTCTCATGCCATTGCCATCAATGACCCATCTGTCTTTTTTCAAAAAGGAGCGGACATCTTTTAAGAAAAGCTCTGGATCTCTTTCTACCCATCCTTTTTCAAAAAAGTGTTTGTCGATGTGGAATATAGGAAGATCAAAAGTTTTCGATATTTTGTTCGCTAAGTGGGTCTTCCCAGACCCTGGAACGCCAAAGACTAGAATTTTCATAATAACATTATACTACTTAATCTACTGCTAGAGAAGGAATTTTTATTTGATGTTTTAACGTGAGCTGTGCTATTATAGACGTCATGAACATTCAAAAAGCATTAGATTTTAAATATATGATGCCAAACTCTAGCATCTCTGCTAAGGGTTCTCTTCTTCTATCTCTAGTCCTTCTGTGCCGTCAGGCACAATAATATTTTTCATTCTCTTACATCTTATTCATTAAAAATCGGCTCTAAAAGAGCTAAAAATTAAAAATTATTTAGAAGGATTATTTTTTTATGACTACATCTATTTCTAGCCGGCGAGCTATTGTTTGGGGGGCATGGGTAATTGCCTCGGTATTTTACGCATATCAGTATATTTTACGGGTCATGCCTAACATTATGTTAAATGACATAATGGAGCAGTTTGGCATCAGCGCTGCTACCTTCGGACAGTTTTCCGGGGTATACTACATCGGTTATGCCTTTATGCATTTGCCCATAGGTATCATGCTAGATCGGTATGGGCCTAAGAAGGTTATGAGCATTTGTATACTTCTTACTGTACTTGGTTTGACACCTCTATTATTTGCTGATTACTGGGCTTATCCTATTATAGGCAGGTTCTTCATCGGCTTGGGATCTTCTGCTGCGATTTTAGGGGTCTTTAAAATTATTCGGATGACTTTCAGCGAAAAGCGCTTTCCTCGTATGTTAAGCCTTTCCGTAACAATAGGCTTGATTGGAGCTATATACGGAGGAGGTCCTGTAAGTTACATGAGGGACACGTTGGGATATCAAAGTGTAGTGCAAATATTTGCTATAGCAGGATTGCTATTAGCTGCTATTACTTACTTTCTTATCCCAGAAGTTAAACATACTTCTGAAAAGACAGTGCTATCTGATATTAAAGAGGTACTAAAGAATAAACGGGTAATCTGGTCCTGTATTTTTGCAGGGTTGATGGTAGGTCCTTTGGAGGGATTTGCAGATGTGTGGGGATCTGTATTTTTTAAGCAGGTATATGGTTTTGAAGGAACCTTAGCTGCCAGTATGCCGTCTATGATTTTCATTGGTATGTGCTTTGGAGCTCCGGTGTTAAGCTTCATTGCTGATAAAGCAGGGAGCTACCTTGCTACTATTATTGGGACAGCAATAATAATGGGCGCAAGTTTTCTATCATTGTTGGTTTTTCCTATGCCATCTGTCCTATTAACGATAAGCTTTATACTGGTCGGCGTATGTTGCGCTTATCAGATTTTAGCTATTTATAAAGTTTCAACGTATGTAAGAGAACAAGTTGCAGGACTTACTACTGCTATTGCTAATATGATCATTATGACCTTTGGGTATGCCTTCCATGCTATTATTGGAGGAATTATTAATGTGATGGGCGGTCCTAATGCACCAGATGCGCTTATTTGGGGAGTAGCTGTTATTCCGGTTACACTTTTTGTAGGAGCAGCAGGTTATGTCATGCTACTTGTGCAAGAAAAAACAGAACAAAAAAAGCTTCAGGTTTAATAAGAAAGCGAGGCACTCGCCCTCGCTTTTTTAAAATTAAAAAAATAATTTACATCTTAAAAAGGAATCACTATTGTTTCACCAAAAATTTTTAGGTGATCTCATGACAGTTGCAGCAGTAAGAAGTAACCATGTTCAGCAAGATAATCACTCAAAAGAAGCATCTGATAGCGCTATTTTTGCTCTATCTACAGAAGTTATTAAGCTATTAGGAGAGTTTGTCCCTACAGATACAAGAGGCAATTTTTGTAGAGCTGTAATTTCCCTTCATGTGGACAAAGGCCTTGCCTATTTTTTAAAAGCCAGTAAGTTTTTAGATGGAATTAAACAAAGGCAAGAGAATCTGGAAACTGTGGGAAATAGCATGACAAGCTGGATTCCAG